>Ga0209147_100151_pt1 | contig 100885 bp, 83 predicted proteins | sample AraplaCol_mLB_r2_FD_184278 | JGI IMG/M metagenome (GOLD analysis project Ga0209147, IMG submission 184278) | Arabidopsis root microbial communities from North Carolina, USA - plate scrape CL_Col_mLB_r2 (SPAdes) (version 2) | ecosystem: Host-associated > Plants > Roots > Endosphere | place: USA...
CGGCAACAGAGGCTTCAGACTAACAATACGAACCTGCGTCGCTGCGCGACGACTGCCTGTCCAAGTGAGCGTGGAACGACTGTCCAAATGATCGTGGAATGAGTGTCCAAGTGGCGTGGAATACGCATCCTGACCGCCGAGCGCGCCGACAGTGTACTCGTCCACCGTGATGGCTTGACGCATGGCGTCACGGAAGCAGGTGCCTGGTTTTACATCTTGAATAGCTTGAGCGAGAGCGTTCAGGTAGTCAGGCTCGGAGAAGTTCTCGCGGGCTTGCTGCAGGTGGTAAGAGTCTTTAAGGGCAGACCAGCCAGTGAAAGCAGATTTACGGATCATGGGAAACCTCAGGTTTTGGTTTGGTTGATGCGGCACTGAGATGTTCGTTGATCAGATGATAATTATCGTGCAAGTAATCCGATTTGGTTTCTCAGCCATGGGCAGGGCCCAGCGCACATGGCCATTGCTGCCTCGCGCTGCTCCACCAGCCGTTTCTGATTTCTTGTAAGCGCAAGGGAAGCGCGCCGGCCCTCGACGGGCTAGAGGCTAGAGGCTTGAGGATGAAAGCCGGGAGGGCCAAAACCTGGCGCAGCCGGGGTTTGGTTCACTACAGCCGTGCCCCAGCGGAGTCAAGTGCCGGAGCGGATTCAATGGGAATCGCCATCGAACTATTGGGTTAGGAATCTTTGTCAGTCTTCCACTTGACCATCCAACACGTCAAAATACGATTTTGACGTGCCTACAGGATGTTTAATGCAGACGATCATCGTTCGCTATTTTGAAACTGTGATCGACCCAGCATCAGGCCGTGAAGTGCCTAACCTGCTGGGAACTGAATCCTACGAAGATATTCGCGAAGCACTCATCCCCGGCCTACCCACCCCGCGCCCAGGTAAGAAGGCCCCCCCGATCTTCGTCACTAAGTGCTTTTCTACCTCCCAGCACCATCGTTGGGAATTGGTATCGGTAACCAGTACGCCCGCGAACGGGGTAGCACCGGCTATTTTTACGATTTTTATCAGGCCGGTAGACGTTTCCAGCGAGGTTTTCCTTTACCAGACGCTCAAGAAGGACAAAAACCAGACGCTGAAGAGACTGCTATGGCCTGGAACATTGGTTGAGGTCGATTATGGCTTTGTCCAGCACACAGGGCGGCCTGACGCGAGCACAAAGACTAATAAGCGTTACTGCGACACGCTTCTTGCTGGTGAGATGTACAAGCGTCGATTGGCTGTAGTGGTGAAGGTTGTGTCGCCAAACCTTGTTCAGGTTGCTCCTGTGACATCCGTCACTCCATCGCCGGATGACAAATCGATCTTCCAGATATCTCAGGCCACGCTGGATAAAATGCCGCGCTATAAATTTAGTGGCAAGTCCAGCTATGTCCTGTGCGGCAGAACAGAATCCGTTTCTATTCAGCGTCTTTTGCCTCCATTGAGCTACGGAACGAGCATCCCCATTCGCAACGTGCGCTACACGGTTAAGCTGGCGCGGAGCGAAGAGAAGCTTTTCAAAGAGGCTCTGCTGCACGCTGTGGGTGCTACCAACTATGTCCCCTACCACCAGTTCCTTCAGGAGCAGATCAAAGCTGATCAGCTCCAGCAGGATGTTGACCGCCTCAATCGGGAGCTGGAGGCGTCCATAGCTGCCCTGGACGCGGTCACCACAGCGGGCAACCTCGCAAAACGTTGGGCATCAGAGTGGGAGCTGGACTATGATGAAGGCCTTGAGGTTCAGCGAGAGTTGGATCGCGCCTGAGTCGAGCAACGTTAAATTGAAGTCCTGTCAATCTGGTTGACACGCGTGGCACCTTTTCTATATAATTTGCCCACATGGTCGAGCTAAGAGTGCAGGACTCCACCTCGGCGACACGGCTAATACCGTCTCCTGTGAAAGTAAAATGTTCAAAGAAACCGCCCCTCAAAGGCGGTTTTTTTGTGCCCATTGTTTACTGCTCGGAGCCCTGAGATGGAGGGTTACTCCTGAGTCCGGTTTTGCGCCAACGCTTAGTGGTGGTGCTTCTGCCGGTCGTGGGCAGGATGCCCCGCTGATGGCGAGGCAGCTTCTGTTTACCAGCCCAGAATTTCTTCGACCTGTTCGGTGAGTTCTGCCCGGTCGGTAACCTTGCTCAGATCATCGCTATGAAGTGCATTTTCGGCAGCATGGACATGTACAAGCTTCTCTTTGCCGTGCTTGTTCATAAGCTGCTCCAAGAAATAAAGGACTTCGTAGCCTTCGTCCTTGCCTACCTGCTGACGATCTTTAATACCTGCATAAGGCGAGTCGCCTTCATCTCGAGTCCAGGTGTAGGTATAGACATCGATTTGAAGGTTTGAGCGTTTCAGTATTACAGCCATGTGAACTCCATTTGCGTGATATAGCTGATGTGGAATTGAGCGCTCCGTGCATCCAAAGGCCCCGCCTGGTAGGCGAGCATGATGGTGCTTGGGCGAGCTAATCGTGCCTCAGCTTTGGCATAGTGTCACGAGGTTAGTGGCTTCTTGCTATCGCGCTTAGTTACCTGGCGCGTCCCTGATGCAAATGAGCCATGCTAGCGCTTGAGAGAGTTTCTATGTGGCTATAGGAAGTTGGTCAAAAATCAGGGAGTTGGCATGTTCCGTTTGCGCTTCGAGGTTTGCTCAATTGCGGTTACCAGTTTGTGGCCACCGAGCACGCCGACAGATGTACTCATCTACCGTGATGGCTTGGCGCATAGACATCAGGCGACTGGAGCACGCTTCCTGGCTATCTCAAAATCTTCGTCCCTCAAACGCTGCAGTTCCAGCAACTCTGCTTCGTACTCCTCGATTGTCAGATCCACTTTCAATCTGGTCAATAGTTCTCGTTGCTTGCGGTCGAAAAGCTCCATGGCAGTAGTCAGAAGGACTGAGGAAACAGTTTTTGCATACCCAGCGATTTCCTTGAACGCCATATGGATGTAATGTTCCACCGATTCGGGGGATTTGTGCCCAGTCCACATCATAACCTCGGCAATAAAGCTACGGACATCAAGCAGAGCCTGCCTGAACTGGTCGGAATTCTGGATCTCGTGCTCTTTTATCAACATCACGAATCGTTTCGTGATGAAGGCATGTCTAAACATATGAGGTGAAATTTTTTCCTTAATTCCTGCGACTATTTTAAGGGTTGAAATCTCTGAAGTGATCGTATCGGGTACCAGCCCTTTTCCGGTAGTTTCACCGATGAGAAGAAATCCCTCATCGTGTACACCCTTTAGCTTCTTGAAAACCTGCCGTCGCTGCATGTCAATGAACTTCTTAATGTCATTAAGAAGCATTTTGTGGACAGGAATGTACCGTATTCTTCCATCGCCCTGCTTCCAGGTTTCTAGCCGCAACATTGGATCGGTCATCTCTAATGCATTTATGATGTCTTGAACCTTAATGCGTGAAATTTCGCCCCTTCTTGCTCCTGTATGCTCGAGTAGTTGAAGCATGACCTTTCTTCTTTGTTTAATAAATCGCGAGGATTTTGCCGAGTCTACTGCATTGCTGAGACGTCTGATGTTTTCATCGGTTATGGGGAAGACAGAGCGAGTTCTACCACCAAGGCTGAGAGAGTGGTGATGCACATAGCTTCTCTTAATATTACGACCGTTCCGGTATTGGATTGTAAAGGATTCATGCGTGATGCGTATTGTTCCACCAGTAGATACGAATTCCGGATTGTTGTTCATGCGACCTACGAACTCGAGGAAGTTTAAGCATCTACGTCCAATTGCTAGAATGGTCGGTTCAGTCCTCTTCTTGGATGCAGGATATATTGGTGACGTTTCTTTCCTTAAAGAGTCAATGAATTGTGTGAAACTAGAATCGGTTAGCTGAATGAAGTCTGTTTTTGAATAGAAGCAAAAACGGATTAGTTGCGAAATTTTCGAGGCATACTCTCCTAGTGAACCACCTTTGGATCCTCTTGAGGATAAACCAAGATTTCCTCCGCGACCTGCTCGCTCCAATAATGAAAGGATGTATTGGTTGGCCGGTAAGCAAGGAGATCCATTAGGCCATGTAATAAATGGAATGTTGTCAAATTGATAGGTTTCTAACTTGTCCAATGCCATGTGTGAATATAAGGTTAGGCCATCTAAGAGATAGGTTAGCTGGCATGAGGTATCTTTGCTCATTACCTATAATCCTCAAGTTTAACCACCGGGTTTTCGCTTGGGGTAGGTAGGCTATTAAAGGGCGGTGCATTCAATGAGGTTATGGCCGCCAAGGCCCTTATCGATTCGCTTGCCCGATGCGCTCGTAGCCCAGCGTTAGGAGCATCTCGTACGCTCTTGATATCATCCAGTGCGCGCCCTAAGGCCTGTAACAGAACAAAATTGGTTCTTTGGTGCATGACGAGTTTGGATTCGAGCTCCTCGACCCTCATGGATAAGCCTACTTTAGTTCGCTTATTGGAGCGCTGAGCTTTGCGTTCGGCGAGTTCAAGTGCTTCCAAGGCAGCTTGCCTTAGTCCGTTGAGGCCATTAAACCCTGTGGGTAAAATTTTTTCAGCATAGGTCTTCAGGGTATTAAGACTCACCGGTACAGTGGTTTTGATTGAACCTTCGATTTCAAAGCTAATTCTCATAGCGGCAGTTGAGCTTTGGTTCTTAAGCGCTGGTATAAGAGCCTTATCACTCTTAAAAGCGTCCGGATTTCTATGGATCCGCAGGAGGCACTCAACCAGCGTATTGAATGCCTCAGTATTACGTTGAATACGTGTGTCTATCTTGCTCATGGCTGAATTTCCTTGATCTTTACCACTAAGCGAAATTTTTGACCGTACGGGCCTTCAAAAAAATCGGGCTCAATTTCAATTGTGCCTTTCTCCATAAGGTCTGCCAAATAGTCTTCCAGCTCCTCCGCATCAACGACAGTGAAATCATAAGTTTGATACTTGGCTTTTAAAAGATCGGCTAAGCTCTGGTAGTTTTCCGCATGTCCATTATGGATGTCTTCCGCAATATATTGAACTTTGGCACCTTTCAGAGTAACCCCATCAACAGTCTCTGTGATGTAGTTCCATATGTGTGTGGCGTCTACATGCCCGAGCATCCATTGTAAAGTTTCCAGCCCTCCGAAACTGCTGGAGTGAAAAAATAGCAATGCGAAGAAACGACGGAGTTGATGCTGTCGAATATAATAGCGTTGGCCTTGCTCATTATTCAAGGTTTCAAAGTAGTCGCAAAACAGATCGAGGTTTTGATTGTAGGTATAAGTCGATAATTGAGATAAGGTGACATCACCATGGATCGAGGGGCTGCAAAATAGTTCTTGCATTTCTTGGATGAACCCAAGGCGGTTGAGTATCTTTTGCATCCTGATCAAGTTCTTGATCATGTTTACCGCGATGGGTTCTATTGGACGTGCTTCTGTTTGACGTGTCCCAAAGAGCCGATAAGTGCTTTTCCTGTTTTGAAAGATAAGCCATTGAAAGCTGGTATCCAGGCAGTTAGACGCATGCAGGTCTCGGAGCTCTCCAACGCGGCGCCCCATAAGTGCGCCAACGACCAATTGAACACAGCCAGTGTATATTTTGACAAGCTCAATCAATCCCCGGTTACAACGCAAGCGCCTAAAGTATTCTGTATTTTCACCTCGGGTATTTTGTGTATAGGGAGTATCCACACTCCTGCGCGAAAGCCCAAGGTTCTCAACTCCGAGAAGCTTAAGTTCTTCAGGCATTATTTTTCTGAAAACTGGATCTGTTAGTTTGCTAAGGCTGATTCCCTGTTTTCGGCAGTAGATAGCGACTCGACACCATCCATCAATAACATTGCGCCCATGCTTTAAATGGAATTCTATAGCGTCTTTTACCGCGCTAAATACAACAGAAGCAGGTAGAGTTCTGTGCCGCCCTAATTCCTGGAATTTTATTGAGAGATTTTTTATATGAATCAGGTCAGTCTCTGAAGGTGCAGGCAGGCCGATCTCATGAAGGATGCCCAATCCGTAAATAGCCTTTTTGTAATCCGCAAGAGCGCTTTGGCCAATCAGTTCGCTCCCGCCAGTGGTGACAGGAACTGGCGGGAATTCTCGCTTGAAATCATCTTTCCTAGGAATGGTCAATATTTCTAAGATAGGCTTGTCAGCAGTACAGCCCTTTAAGGTGTTTGCATAAATTACTTTGGATAGTGTAGCTGAGTTAGGTACATATCCCTTTTCAGTGGAAAATCTATAGACTCCATTGATGTGAAGGGCTGCTCTTACTTTAGGGATGAGCTCCATGGGGATGTCGAGCGTGTTGTTATCGTGCTGGCTAGGCGTAATCTCGGAAATTTCAGGCCATTCCGTGATGATTTTCTGGATGGCGACAGGATCTGCTTTAATAAGTAGCTCAAGGCAATGAAGAGACAACCGCTTAGACCACCCATAAACTGCTTCTGCCGCATTGCTGCTCGATGCTATTTCAGTCAGGATGGTCTTTAAATTATCCCGTCCCAGACCTCCCAGGCCAAACTTGGCTAATTTGAAGTGCTTTGAGTTTAGGAGAAGTGCGTCGATGATGTGAAGGGTGGCGGCGAAAATTGATGGAGCTTGTCCGGCTTTGATTTTGCTTGTCGTAACTATCTCTGAAACTGAACCCGTCAGAAAATATTTTAATCCAAGTAACAGATCGTTATGTTTTTGATCGGTCAGCCGGCTTCCGTCTTCAAGCTCGACATTCCAGTCAATCAGCTTAGATTTTTTGAATCCAAAACTGTACTCCCACTGGTTCTCATAAAAGTCGCTAAGTAGCCAGTCAGCTTTTAGCAGTCTTTCCGCAGAGTGCAAAAATAATGGTTTAAGAAAATCGAGTTCAGGCGGCAGATTCATAGATCACCTTTTCCATGTAGGCAGGATTGCGATGTACCAACGCTGTGGATAAATGCTCCTTTAGAAGACCATCATTACCCTGCTCGATATCGAAAGTGATCAAACTAGAAATTTGTGCCCAGTATTTAGCTCGCCCAGAAATTTTGTTAGGCATAGGGGATTGGTTTACTGCCTGTTCCAATGAGAGCAATGCAGTCATGATGCCGACATCAATCGAAATATAAATGTGATCTTTGGTGGCAACAGTGGGCTTTATATTTTCCTGCTCAGGTGTTTGAAGGTACGCAGGGATGTCTTTGAGGGCATGGTTTTTCAAAAATGAATGTAGCTCATCCATGTTGGTAAAATTCGTTGCCTCAAGAAGATAGGGACTATTTTTCATAGCCTCACATATGAAGCCGCGCTGGAAAATCCGGATCCAGCGTGTTTGAAAGAACCCGAGCAGCGCTTCGGGCAAATATCTTCCTAGTAGAAGTGAGTCATAACGAGCGTGCCCCAGGGCTTTGGCCATTTCAGTTACATCTTTTGTTTTTAAATACACAGCAACGCCGCAAGATGCTCTCAGAGAAGCCAGCGAAACACGCTCAAGGTAGTCTTGAATTCCACATCCCATCAAATGCTCATAGGGCGCGAATTGAGATTGAAGACCTGCGAGCAGGCTATCTGATCCTGCTAGCTTGGATCGGTTCCAGCGAGGAAACCTAGCGCTTGAAGGTTTTGAGAATGCACCTCCGCAAGTTAGGAACAGCTCCTTCCAAGCAGGATTACCCTGCTCGCGTAGGAAATTACGCAAAGGCTCAGTAATCTCGATAATTTCTTCCACCCACCTTTGAGATAGCGAGTTGAGACTGATAACCTGTTCGCTAAGTTTTTTTCCCCGCCGATCCTTGTAGCCTACTAAATTAGCACCAGTTTCGGTTTTTACGAATCCGATGTAATCCCCATTGTCATCACAGAGAATAAGTTTCTCTAAGAAACTTCCAGTTATCTCAGGGTGTTCCGTGACCAATAGGATCTGATATGGGTATAGTTTTTCACTGGTAGGTAGGCCCAGGATTTCGGCAGTTTCCGCTCGGTTTCCGCCTCCAAATCTTGCATCAAGATAAGCCTTCCCAGTTCGGAATCCATCTCTTTCGAACGTAGCACAGATATTTGCATATCCTATTTCTGCTATGCTCTTTAGGGATGACCCTCCTTCTAATGGCGTGCCAAGTTTTGCCATTTCCTTTCGGCTTTGCGCAGCTTTAATGAGAGCGCTAGTTTGAACCACAGCCCAGTTGGTCGTAATCGATATGTCAGTGTCAATACGTTTAAAGAGTAATTCAATTGCTTCTTCATCGGTCAAAAACAGCGGAACCGGCGTAATAAGCTTTTCATGGATTATAACGCCGTTATCTCGTATTGTTTTGTGAGTTCCAGCGCCAAAAGTAGTTCTCGATTTTGGCTTCGGTAGATGACCTCGATAGGGAGTCGCCCATACACCTGTATCAATAAATAGAGCCTCGCAGTTTGAGATTAGCTGGCCCCATGTAAGGATCTGGGAGTTCATGTCTTTTTTATCATTGTAAGCAGTAATGAAAAAATCCTTCATAAAAGCAAGGAAGAATTCATTGATTTTCTGAGGATGTTGGAAGGTAGCAGCTGGCCAGTCTTTGGCATTTGCGGAAAGAAAGCGTGCCATTTTGTTCAGGTCTGTATAGCTAGGGCGTGCTTGCTTTCTGTAGAACATTTCCCAGTGCTGATAGAAGTCTTCAGTAAACTCCTTTCCATGACTTTCCCAAAGGCAGGGGAAATCTAGGAAATGCTCTGTTTCTTTAGATGATTCGATCCTCCAACCATTCCAGTATCGGAGTCTCTCTGCGTTGAATTTACCTCGAGTTTGCTCCCAAGCTCGGTCGTTCTCCGCCCAGCTCTCATCGTCGTAACCTATATGCTCCAATGCCGGAACAGAGGCCCGCATTGCGTTGTGCATAGCAGTGAACATACGGATCTTGGCTCTTCGCGCCGCCCACTCATTCCCTACAAAGGATGTGGACTTGAGGGCGCCAAGGAAGCCTCTGACTAAACCTGTGTAGCTGGGACTCGACAGACCCACGTAGCTGACTTGAACGCCGAGAAGGTCGCAGTAGCACTCGAATAGTCTCAGTGCAACTATGAACGACTTTGATAGCGTCCGAGCTGTCGCCTCCATGAGGCTTACGACCTCTGGTGCAAGGACACGAAATGGATAAGTGGCCAAGGAGTTCGTGTTCTTGATGGTTATCAACAGGTGATACTCTTTGTTTTGGCCTGAAACCGGCATTTTAGAGGGGCTGAGATGATTTTGACATGAGTATGCAATAGTTCAAATTTTTGAGCGCAGCCTCGATGCCGACCTGGCGCTGGCCCTGAGCCTTAACGGTCGCGAGCTGTTTCGCGACGAGCAGCCGCTGAAGATCCTGCTGATGTCCGCTACCCTCGAAGGCGAGCGCTTGGCCGGCCTGCTGGATGACGCGCCGATCCTGCGCAGCGAAGGGCGCATGTTCCCGGTGCAGATGCGCTGGGGCCGGCCGTACCAGGCCGGGGAGTTTATCGAGCCGCGCGTGGTGCAAACTGTCCTTGAAGCCCTGCATGACGAGCCCGGCAGTGTGCTGGTATTTCTGCCGGGGCAGGCGGAGATTCGCCGGGTCAACCAGCAACTGACTGAGGCCTTGGGTGATCGCCCTGATGTACTGTTATGCCCGTTGCACGGTGAGCTGGACCTCAACGCCCAGCGCGCCGCCATCGACCCGGCGCCGGCCGGCAAGCGCAAAGTGGTGCTGGCCACCAACATCGCCGAGACCAGCCTGACCATCAACGGCGTACGCGTGGTGATCGACGCCGGGCTGGCGCGGGTGCCGCGTTTCGACCCCGGCAGCGGCATGACCCGCCTCGACACCCAGCGCATCTCCCGCGCCAGCGCCACCCAACGCGCCGGCCGGGCAGGGCGCCTGGAGCCGGGGGTGTGTTATCGGCTGTGGTCCGAAGACCAGCACGACGGTCTGGCCGCTTATGGCAGCGCGGAAATCCTCGCCGCTGACCTGGCGGGGCTGGCCTTGCAACTGGCCCGTTGGGGCGTGAAGCCCAACCAGTTGGTGTGGCTGGACGTACCACCGACTGCCGCGTATGCCCAGGCCCAAGATCTGTTGCAACGCCTCGGTGCATTGGACGAAGAAAACCTCACTGCCCATGGCCAGAAGATGGCCGAGTTGCCGGCTCACCCGCGTATCGCCCATCTGTTATTACGTGGCCAGGACCTGGGCCTCGCCGCCACCGCCTGCGACGTGGCAGCCTTGTTGGGCGAACGCGACATCTTGCGCGGCGGCGGTGCCGATTTGCACAGCCGCCTGGCGCTGATGTCCGGTGAAGAACGTGCGCGCGGCACCCAGGGGGGCGTGCAGCGCGCCAAGCAACTGGCCCGGCAATACCGTGGCTACCTGCGCGGCAAGGCGACCCAGCCGGTGGACAACCCCGACCACCCGCGCTGGCTCGGCGCCTTGCTGGCATTGGCCTACCCGGACCGCGTCGCCCAGCAACGGCGCCCTGGTGGCGCTGAATATCGTCTGGCCAATGGCCGAGCAGCGCTGTTTGCCGAAGCCGACAGCCTGATGAAACAACCCTGGCTGGTGATCGCCGACCTGGGCAGCCGCCAGGGCCAGCGTGAAGAGCGCATCTACCTGGCGGCGGATTTTGCCCCGGCGCTGTTCGACACGGTGCTGGCCGAGCAAGTGCGCAACGTCGACCAACTCGACTGGGACGAGCGCGAAGGCGTCTTGCGTGCCGAGCGCCAACGCAAAGTCGGTGAACTGGTGCTCAGCCGCGAACCCCTGACCGGCCTCGACGAATCCGCTCGCAGCCAGGCGCTGGTCAACCTGGTGCGCCGCAAAGGCCTGGAACTGCTGCCCTGGACCCCGGAACTGCGTCAGTGGCAAGCCCGAGTGATGCTGCTGCGCCAACTGGATACCGGCAACACCAGCGAGTGGCCCGACATCAGTGACAAGGCCCTGCTCGCGAGCCTGGAGCACTGGCTGATGCCTTACCTGGGAAAGGTCTCGCGCCTCAGCCATTTCGCCCACCTGGATATCTCCAGCTACCTGCACAACCTGCTGCCATGGCCCTTGCCCCAACGCCTGGAAGAGCTGGCGCCGCAGCATGTGAAAGTGCCTTCAGGGTCATCGGTACGCCTGGACTACAGCGAACAGCCGCCGATCCTGGCGGTGCGCTTGCAGGAATTGTTCGGGTTGGCAGACACCCCGCGCATTGCCGGTGGGCGCCTGGCCGTGAAGCTGCACCTGCTGTCCCCGGCGCGGCGACCGGTGCAGGTCACGCAGGACCTGGCGAACTTTTGGCGCAGTACCTATGCCGAGGTGAAGAAGGATTTGAAAGGGCGCTACCCCAAGCATTACTGGCCGGATGACCCGTTGGTGGCCGAAGCGACGGCCCGGATCAAGCCGCGTAAGTAGGCGCGATGCAGTTCAAATGTGGGAGCTGGCTTGCCTGCGATCGCATCGCTGCGGTGTCACTGAAAGACCGCATCGGCGGCATCGCAGGCAAGCCAGCTCCCACAAAAGATTAAGGATGTGGGTTATTGCGCGGCAGGCAGCAGGAAGCGGGCGATAACCGGTAGATGGTTGGAAATGCGCAATGTGTCCTCCTGCCTCACCTTCGCCTCCACCCGCTTGATGCGCGGGCTGTAGAACAGATAATCCAAGGTGCGATCCGGCCCGTCCAGGCTCGGGTCATTGGGGAAGTGCGTCAGCCATTTTTCTCGATCAATCCCGCTGGACTCGCTGTTACGTGGGATCATCGGGTACTTGTCCCACAGCAGGTGCAACTCGCTGTCCGGCGCATACTGCCCACGCTTAGCCGCGTCCAGGCGCAGGTATTGGCCCAGTGGCAGCAGATTGAAATCCCCGCCGATCAACCAGGGCGTGCCCCGGCCTTCGAACTTGTCCAGCAGCTTGGCCGTGGCTTGCACTTGTTGTTGCGCTGCCGAGCGGCCAGGTGCGCCGCCGTCCAGGCGTGTATTGAGCACCGCCAGTTGGCCGCCATCGCTCAAGGGCAGGTAAGTCAGTAGCAACGCAGGTTTAGGTTGGAACTGCCGGCTGATGAAGTTGGTTTCGGCGGCCGGCAGTTGCAGGCGTTCGGCGTGTTCGATCTGGTAGCGGCTGAGCGTAGCGAGCTTGCGCCCGACGCTGCCGAAGATATGTAGGCTGGGCACAAAATCGGCTTTCCAGTCGAAGGCCTGGGCGCTGCAGGGGTAGAGGTCGACCAGACGCTCCTGTAACAGCGCAAGCTGGTCCTGATAATGGGAAGGCTTGGCGCCTTCGTCGACTTCCTGCAATAGCAGGATGTCGGGTTGTTCGTCGCGAATCACCCGCGCCACTTCGTCGAGGCTGAAGGCCATGTCTTCGACGGTGGGGCGATCGTCCGGGCCGCTACCGTCCGGGGTGTCGTACCAGAACACGTAGTTCTTGCCGGCCAGGTATTGCACATTCCAGGTCATGACCTTGAGCGCCTGCCCCGGCAACAGCGTCGGCGCGCGGGGTGCCACGCAGCTGACGGGCAGGGTCTCTTTGTCGGCAGGGCGCCAGGTCAGGCTGTAGATCAGCGCGGCCAGCAGGCCGGTGATGATTAACAGGCTCAACAGGGTGATGCGCAATAAACGGGTCATCGGCTCGGCTTATATGCGTGTCAGAAGAGCCACGGAGCATATCACCGCACGTCGGCGTCGCCACCGATCAGCATGAATAAACGGAACAGCACCACGCTGGTGAACAGTTGCAGGAAGCTGTGGGCGCTGTCCATCAGCAGCCCCAGCAACGGCGCCGGTTCAGGGTACGCCGCCACGCTGGCGCCCTTGAGCAGCCACAACGGCGTCATCACACACAGCAGGCACACCAGGATGCGCCAGAAATGCCCGCGGGTCAGGCGAAAGCTTTCCTTCATCGCCTCCAGGGCGGGCATGCCGCGCAGCACCAGCAGGTATTCGGCAAACGCCAGCACCACCATCAGCCACAAGCCCGGCAGGAAATACAGCGACAGCCCCAACAGAATCAGCAAGGTGCTCATGGCTGTCAGCAGGGCAAAACGCGGCCACAGGCTCAAGGCCATGGCCCACACGTCCTTGGTGCGCGGCGACTCGCCCCGGGTGCGGGCGTCGAGAAACAGGATCAGGGCGCCGGTGTACAGCGGGTACACCAACAAACCCACGACCACGCTGTAGCCGGGAAACGCATCCGGGCCCAGCGTGTGGTCCAGCACCTGTTGCAGCAAGGCTTCGAGGATCACCAACGGCAGGCACAGCTGGACGATGGCGCCCAGGTTGCGCTGGGTAAAGCGGAAGGAGTCGCGCAAAACGTCTAACGGATTCATCAGGGTCATCACAGGCCTGGAAGCAGAGGGCGACACTTTAACCGATCAGGGTCCAAGGGGCGCAAACGTAAACCTTGAGTAAAGACCATTGAAACAACTCGTAACATCCCCATAACTGGAAAGCCCCCAGCCTGATCACAGGCGGGACCGGAATTTTTTATCGGCAATCTAACGAGGTCGCCATGAACAGCGAAGAGCAAACCCTGATCGATGGACTGTTTTCACGGTTGCAGCAAGCCGAAACGGACTCAGCCCCCCGCGACGCCCAGGCCGAAGCGCGGATCAAGGAGCATATGGCTCGCCAACCCGCCGTCGGCTACTACATGACCCAGTCGATTCTGGTGCAGGAACATGCGCTGCAGAGCCTCGACGCGCAAAACAAGCAACAGGCCCAGCAAATCCAGCAATTGCAGGACGAGCTGCAACGGGCCAAGGCCACGCAACCAGCGCCGGCCAGCGGTGGTGGGTTCCTGTCGAGCATCTTTGGCGGCGGCTCCCGTGAGCCACAGCCTGCGCCGAGCAACACAGGTGGCGGCTGGCGTGAGCCGGCGCGACCCGCTTTGGGTCAGCCAGCGCCGCAGCAGAACTACCAACCGCCGCAAGCACCGGCCGCCGCGCCAGCCGGCAGCGGCTTCCTCGGTGGCGCCATGAAAACCGCCGCCGGCGTGGCCGGTGGGGTGTTGCTGGCCGAAGGCATCAGCAGCCTGTTCCATCACAACCAGCAGCCGCAGGTGGTGGAAGAAATCATCGAACAACCGGCACCGGCCAGTGACCAGGGCAACTGGGGCAACGATGACCAGAAGTTTGCCGGCAATGACAGCTGGGGCAGCAACTCTGATAACTTCGCCGACAGCGATTATTCCGACGATTCCTCATCCTTTGGCGACGACGATTCCTTCGTCTGACACACCACGCCGGGGCGCTGCGGCGCTCCGGTCTGATTTTTTCCCGGAAACGCTCCCTTGGCTGGCATACTGGCGCCCTTTCCGGGCGCTGGCGCCTGGCTGTCCATGAGGAAGTGCGGTGAAAAAAATTGCAGTGTTCGCCGATGTGCAAAACCTCTACTACACCGTGCGCCAGGCCTATGGTTGCCACTTCAACTACGCCGCCCTGTGGGCTGACATCAGCGCGCGCGGGCAGATTGTCGAGGCGTACGCCTACGCCATCGACCGCGGCGACAGCAAGCAGCAGCAGTTCCAGCAGATCCTGCGCAACCTGGGCTTTACGGTAAAACTCAAGCCGTACATCCAGCGCAGCGACGGCTCGGCCAAGGGCGACTGGGACGTGGGCATCACGCTGGACATCATGGACGCCGCCGACCATGTCGACGAAGTCGTGCTGGCCTCAGGTGACGGTGATTTCGACATGCTGCTCGAGCGCATTATCCACAAGCATGGCGTGCGGGCCGTGGCCTACGGCGTGCCGGGGCTGACGGCCAACTCATTGATACGCGCCGCCAGCCACTACGTGCCGATCGAAGGCGCGTTGTTGCTCAAATAGATCGTTGAACGGAGTAGGAACAGGTTTGGAACGCATAGCGGTCATCGACTTTGAAACCACCGGCATCACCCCCAGCAGCCACTGCCGGGCCACGGAGATTGGCGTGGTCATCCTTGAGCGCGGGCAAATCGTGGACCGCTACCAGAGCCTGATGAATGCCGGTGTGCGCATACCGGCGTTTATCGAACAACTCACCGGCATCAGCAACGCCATGCTGCGCAGCGCGCCACCGGCTGAACTAGTGATGAACGAAGTCAATGAGTTCGTCGGCACCACGCCCTTGATGGCGCACAACGCCGCGTTCGACCAGAAGTTCTGGGACTTTGAGCTGGGCCTGATCCGCCGCACCCGCCTGCAGAAATTTGCCTGCTCCCTGCTGCTGGCTCGCCGCCTGATGCCGGCGGCGCCCAACCACAAGCTCGGCACCCTCAACACCTACGCCAAACTGCCCCACACCGGCCAGGCTCACCGGGCGCTGGCGGATGCGGAAATGGCCGCCAACCTCACAGCGCACCTGGCCCAGGAACTGCGCCAGACTCATGGCTTGCGGGAGCTGTCCCATGACTTGCTGTGTACCTTGCAAAAAGTGCCGGCCGCGAAGATCAATGAGCACCTGAAGAAACATCGCGGGTTTTAAGGCCTGGCGCTGATCGTCCCCACGCTCCGCGTGGGCATGCATCTGGTGACGCTCCGCGTCACGACTTTAAGAGCGGACGCAGAGCGTCCAGGGCGGCATTCCCACGCAGAGCGTGGGAACGATCAGCAAGTCGCTAAATAAGTTGACTGACACACCGCCTTCGCGAGCAAAACATCGCGGGTTCTGATCCAGCCACCCCTCTCAAGAACACTGAAGTTCCAATGTGGGAGCTGGCTTGCCTGCGATAGCGGTGTATCAGCCAGCCATTTATTGCCTGACCCTCCGCTATCGCGGGCAAGCCCGCTCCCACAGGGGGTTATGCGTCGACTATCGAGGCTGTGCGCACTCCAACGCCTGGTCCACCACCCCCTTCGCCATCTCCACCAAATGCATCACCGCCCGCTGCGGCGCCTTCATCACCTCACCCGACGCATTCGCTGTCTCCACCGCGCAGTGCAACAACTCCGCCGCATGGGCCAGGGCGTCTTCGAAGCTCAGGTTGTCATTCAGGATAAAGATCGGCGCATCCGGGGCGGATGCCTTGAGGTAGTAGTCGATGGCACGACGGTGGAGCAGGGCGTCTTCGCTGAGGAAGTCGGTTTTGGGCTGGGGTGGATCGGGGGTGACTTTTTTGACCATGGTGAAACTCCTTGCTGGAAGAAGTCGACACCGTTCGCTTGCACGCGAATTAGGGTGGCAACTGTGCGTAGGTGTGCAAGACCGGGGCAAGGATCCAAACCCAGCAGGCCCGAAGGCCTCCCACGCACAGCCGCCATAACAGGCATATTGGCTGTAGGTTTATTTATGATCTTGCTTGCCATCGGACTTGCACGTCCGGTCACCGAACATTCGATGACAGAGCGAGACTAGCTACCGAATCCGACGGAAACAAGGCCGTGGGATTCTCTCGGAAACGTCCCGCAAATGAAAGGGATCGGTCTTGCTGGCCACTGAAACACGGAGGTTTTGAGGTCTCTTTCACCTGAGCGCTGAATGGTCGGTAGGCCAAATCCGGCTATGACCTAGGACCTTTCTGGTTTTCCTCTTTACTCCTCTATCGCGTCTTACTGCGACCTACCATCCCGTCTGTCACTCATGCACAGGGATTACAGTCATGCAGGAAAGCGATCTTCATACAGCGATTATGCGAAGCAAGTTGGAACTTGAATCAAATGGCATTGATCTGGGCTCCAGTTCAAGCATGGCGTTTCATGTGGGCAACACGATGACAAGCTGCCCGGCAGTCATGGTGTTGCCGAGTTCGCCAGGTTGGAGTCATGGCCCTCATTACCAGTTACTCAAGCCGATTCACGCTGACCCCGCTGTGCCGGATACGACGTTTGATGAACTCTGGAAATGTACACAGCAACACTACGGCCTCACGGCAGCCACCGTGATCACTGGCGCGGCGGGCATACCGATAAGCAAAATTGCGGTGGGTGCTTGGGCTCACGTCGGCTCCAGCAAAACCACGAACCTGGCTAGCCTGATCGGCATGCGCTTTTTCCCTCGTACATTGATCAGGCAACCCACCATGGCCAGAATGGCAAAGGCAACGTTTGGCACGGTTCGGGTATTTGGCATCATCGGGCGAGGCATACCCTTCGTTGCTGCCGGGCTTGCAGTCTTTGACCTAGTCAGTATTGGTAAGTGTGCCTATGAGGCGAGAAATGGAAGGTAGCCTGACCAGAGCCGACATCAGCGAAAAAGTGATCCAGCTATTCGTCGATATCATCGGCTTTATCGACCGAAGCGATGTGACGGAGCAAACCGATTTCATCCATGACTTCGACATCATTGATGACGACCTGACGTGCTTTGTCATGCAGATCAAGTGGCAGTTCAAGTTGCAAGCGACGCAGGAGGATTGGGATCACATCACGACCATCGAGCAGATAGTCGATCTGATCGTCCAGCGCAGATCGAGCCCTTTGTAGGAGCGAGCTTGCTCGCGAAGAACGCCAACGGTGACGCTGGCGTCCTGAATGCACGCGGCGCCCTCGGGTTTTTCGCGAGCAAGCTCGCTCCTACAGGGGGCGCGGCGGGCAACCGGTGAGGCCACTGGCGCCATCGCAGGCAAGCCAGCTCCCACAGTTGACCGCGTCGCTTGGGCAGATCAGCCAGCATTTTTCCCATTGGCTTCCAACTGCCCCAACGGCACCCGCCGCTCTATGGCGCTGGACAAAATAATCGAGGTCTTGCTGAAGCCGAACTTCGCCACCCGGTTAATCAGGTTTTCCAGCTCGGGCATCGAGCCCACCGCCGCTTGCATGATCACGCACGGGTCGCCGGTGACCCGGTGGCATTCGGTCAGTTCGGGTATTTCCGCCAGGGCGTCGTAAACCTTTTGGCTGCCATGGTTGGTCAGTCGCAGTTCAATCACGCATTGAATCGGCAAACCCACTTTGGATAAGTCCACCTTGGCCTGGTACCCGGTGATCACGCCGCTGGCCTCAAGCTTGGCCACGCGTTCGGCCACGGCGGGTGCGGAGAGGTTCACGGTGCGCGCCAGTTGCGCGTAGGAAGCACGGCCATCTTCAAGCAGGGCGCTGAGGAGCATGCGGTCGTATTTGTCCATGATAAGGCTCCGGTTGCGCATGGCTTTCGAAAGCACGGTTTATAGCCTTGATAACCATGGTTTGAGAAGTGTATTGGCGTTTTAAACAGGTTTTGTAACTTAAGTTTATCCACCTTCGTTTCTAGAATAAGTCTCCCATTTCCTGCCATAGAGCCGCCCAATGCCTGGCCCACGTCGCTTTCCCTTACCGTTGATCGCCGCCTTTTTTGCGTTGTATGTGATCTGGGGTTCCACCTACCTGGTGATCCGCATTGGCGTGGAGTACTGGCCGCCGCTGTTGCTGGCGGGGATTCGGTTTTGCACGGCGGGCGTGTTGATGTACGGCTTTCTCAGGTGGCGCGGGGTGCCGGCGCCGACCTGGCCGCAGTGGAAGGCGGCCGGGATGATCGGCATTTTGTTGCTCACCGTGGGCAATGGTGGCGTGAGTGTGGCCGAACATATGGGCGTGTCGTCCGGCGTGGCCGCGCTGGCGGTGGCGACGGTGCCGCTGTTTACCTTGCTGTGTGGGTTTTTCTGGGGCGCACGTAATACACGGTTGGAATGGGCCGGGGTGCTGCTGGGGATCATCGGCATTGCCATGCTCAACATGGGCAGTACCTTGCAGTCGAGCCCACTGGGCGCGGTGTTGCTGTTGATGGCGGCGGCGTCCTGGGCCTTCGGCTCGGTGTGGAGTCGCCACTTGCCGCTGCCCCAAGGCGCCATGGCCAGCGCCGCGGAAATGCTCGTGGCCGGTGTGGCGCTGCTGATCGTCAGCGCGCTGTCCGGCGAGCACCTGCAGGCCATGCCGCCGCTGGAAGGCTGGCTGGCCCTGGCGTACCTCACGGTGTTCGGCTCGATCATCGCCTTCAACGCTTATATGTACCTGCTCAAGCACGTACGCCCGGCGGCGGCGACCAGCTACGCCTATGTGAACCCGGCCGTGGCCGTGTTACTGGGGATTGTGTTCGTCGGTGAGAGCATCGGCCTGGAAGAAGCCCTGGCAATGCTGGTGATCATCAGCGCGGTGTTGCTGATCAGCCTGCCCCAATGGCGCAAGCCCAAACCCGAAATAAGGTAAACTGCCGCGCATTACGCCCTTGCGCTGAATTTTTCCTACGGTAACTACATGACTTTCGCCACCCTTGGCCTGATCGAACCCTTGCTGCGCGCCCTTGAGACGCTTGGCTACCAGACCCCGACGCCGGTGCAGGCCCAAGCCATTCCGGCCGTGCTGGCCGGTCGCGACCTGATGGCCGCAGCCCAGACCGGCACCGGCAAGACCGCAGGTTTCGCCTTGCCGCTGCTGCAACTGCTGACCCTGGAAGGGCCGAAAGTCGCCGCCAACTCGGCGCGTGCGCTGATCCTGTGCCCCACTCGCGAGCTGGCTGAGCAGGTTCACGCCAGCGTTGCCGAGTACGCCCAGCACCTGCCGCTGACCACTTACGCGGTGTACGGCGGCGTGAGTATCAACCCGCAGATGATGAAGCTGCGCAAGGGTGTGGATATTTTGGTCGCCACCCCTGGCCGCCTGATCGACCTGTTCCGCCAGAACGCGTTGAAGCTCAACCAGCTGCAAACCCTGGTGCTGGATGAAGCCGACCGTATGCTCGACCTGGGCTTCTCCGAAGAGCTTGCCAACATTTATCGCATGCTGCCGAAAAAGCGCCAGACCCTGCTGTTCTCCGCGACCTTCTCCGATGACATCCGCCTGCTGGCCGGGCAGATGCTCAACGACCCGCTGAGCATTGAAGTCAGCCCCCGCAACGTTGCCGCCAACACCGTCAAGCAGTGGGTTGTGCCGGTGGACAAGAAGCGCAAGCCGGAGCTGTTTGTGCACCTGATGCGCAAAGGCCGTTGGAAGCAAGTGCTGGTGTTCGCCAAGACCCGCAACGGCGTAGACGCCCTGGTGGACAAGTTGCAGGGCCTGGGCATCAACGCCGACGGCATCCATGGCGACAAACCCCAAGCCACCCGCCAACGCGCACTGGACCGCTTCAAGGCCAGCGAAGTGCAAATCCTGGTGGCCACCGATGTGGCGGCCCGTGGCCTGGATATCGAAGACCTGCCGCTGGTGGTCAACTTCGACCTGCCCATCGTGGCCGAGGACTACATCCACCGTATCGGCCGTACCGGGCGTGCGGGCAACACCGGTGAGGCGATTTCCCTGGTGTGTGCCGATGAGGTGAACATGCTCTCGGCGATCGAAATGCTGACCCGTCAGACCCTCACCCGCAAGATGGAACCGGATTTCGAGCCGGAGCACCGCGTGCCGGACACCGATGCCAGCGGGCAGGTGGTCAAGAAGCCGAAAAAGCCGAAGAAGCCTAAAACGTCCGGCGGTGGCGGCAAGCGCAACCTGGGCAAGTGGGTGGACAGTGGGGAAGTGGCGCCGGCCGAGCCTTCGATCAAGCCGGTGCGCAAGGTGCCGGTGTTTAACACTGGGCCGCGTAAGAAGAAGTGATTGATCGTTCCCACGCTCCGCGTGGGAACGATCAGCGTTGGAGCCACTCCAACATCCCCAGCCCAGCCGTCCGGCCACTGGCAAAACAGCCGGTCAGCAAATACCCACCGGTCGGCGCCTCCCAATCCAGCATTTCCCCCGCACAAAACACGCCAGGCAATGGCTTGAGCATCAACCGCTCATCCAGCGCTTCAAACGGCACACCACCGGCCGTGCTGATCGCCTCATCCATCGGCCGCGTCCTCACCAGCGTCAGCGGCAGCGCCTTGATATCCACCGCCAATTGCGCCGGATCGGTGAAGTGTTCAGCGGGCGTCAACTCGCGTAACAACGCCGCTTTCACCCCATCCAACCCCAACTGACTGTGCAAGTGCTTGCTCATCGACCGCGAGCCACGGGGCTTGGCCAATGCGGCCTGCACCTTGTCCAGCGGCTTGCTGGGCAGCAAATCGATATGTACCGTGGCCGCTCCGTCGCGGTTGATCGCTTTGCGAATCGGCGCCGACAAGGCGTAAATCAAACTGCCTTCAATGCCGGTGGCAGTGATCACGCATTCGCCCAACCGAGGCTTGTCATCCCCCAGGCCAATGGCGACGTTTTTCAACGGTGCGCCCGCGAATTTGCTGACCATCAACGCGCTCCATGCCGACACTTCAAACCCGCAGTTGCTCGGTTGCAGTCGCACATAGGGCAGGCCTTTGCCTTCAAACAGGTTGAGCCATGCACCGTCGGAGCCCAATCGCGACCAGCTGCCGCCGCCCAGGGCCAGCAGCACAGCGTCGCTGTGGACAACTTTTTCGCCGTCCGGGCTGTGGATAAGTAAATCGCCCTCGTCATTCCAACCCGTCCAACGATGCCGGGTGTGGATAACCACACCTTGCTCCCGCAGACGCTTGAGCCAGGCGCGCAGCAGTGGCGCGGCTTTCATATCGGTAGGAAATACGCGGCCGGAGGTGCCGACAAAGGTCTGGATACCCAGGCCATGGATCCATTCGCACAACGCCTCGGCGCCAAAGCTGCGCAGCAGCGGCGCCATGTGCGGCGCGCGTTCAGCGTAGCGCGACAGGAACGCCGGGTACGCCTCGGAGTGGGTGATGTTCATGCCGCCCACGCCGGCCAGCAGGAACTTGCGCCCCACTGAAGGCATGCCGTCGTACAGGTCCACGCGCACGCCCGCCTGGCTCAAGACTTCGGCGGCCATCAGCCCGGCGGGGCCGCCGCCGATAATGGAGACGTGGTGGGCAGAAGTCTGAGGCATGGGCAGGGCTACGGTGATGTGAATAGGCCGAGCATTCTACCCGACCATGACGCCGCTGCCTGATCAAAAAACGTACACTTTCCTACAGGCCATGCGGCTACTCGCTTGCAGCCGCTTACGCTCAAGTTATCCACAGGCCGTTCCACAGGCATTGTGGGTAACGCCCACAGCTCAATGACAGCCTGATGACGTCCACACCCGCTGTGCGCTGTGGTGCAGGATGCCGTGGCGGCGGGCGAGGGCGGGGCGGTCCTTGCTGTAACCGCCGCCGATCACGCCCATCACCGGTATGTCGCGGCCCAGGCAGTGGCGCATCACGCTTTCATCACGGGCGGCGACGCCTGCATCTGTCAGCTTGAGGTAACCAAGGGCGTCATCCTTGTGCACATCCACGCCGGCGTCGTACAGCACCAGATCCGGCTGGTAGAGCGGCAGCAGGTAGTTGAGCGCGTCATCCACCACCTTGAGGTAGTCGGCATCGCCCATGCCCATGGGCAGCGGGATGTCCCAGTCGCTCTGGGCCTTGCGTGCCGGGAAGTTCTTTTCGCAGTGCAGCGACACGGTGATGGCGTCCGGCGTGTCGTGCAGGATGCGTGCGGTGCCGTCGCCCTGGTGCACGTCGCAATCGAAGATCAGCACGCGATTGACCCGGCCGCTGGCCAACAGGTAATGGCTGATCACCGCCAGGTCATTAAAAATGCAGAAACCCGCCGGATAATCGTAATGGGCATGGTGGGTGCCACCGGCCAAATGGCAGGCCAGGCCATGTTCGAGGGCTTGTTCGGCGGCCAGGATCGAGCCGCCCACCGCGCGCACCGTGCGCCGGGCCAGGGCTTCGCTCCACGGCAGGCCGAGGCGGCGTTGGTCTTCGCGGGACAGTTCGCCGCTCATGTAGCGTTCGATATACCCAGGTTCATGGGCCAGGGCCAAAATGTCTGCCGGGCACAGCGGCGGGCGCAGCAATTGGCTGTCTTCGGTCAGGCCGCTGTCCACCAGGTGGTCACGCAACAGGCGAAACTTGTCCATGGGGAACCGGTGGTCCGCCGGGAACTCAGGGCTGTAGTCTTCGTGGTAGATCAATGGCAAGGACATGGGATTTTCTGACGGGAACCTGCGACGGATCTTAACAGCGCTGTACACTCACGCACATGGCAAGGCAGGGGGGACCCATGGAGCCGATACTGGAATTGGAAAGTGCACGCTTGGTGCTGCGCCAATGGCGCGACAGCGACCTGCCGGACTTTGCGCGCATGTGCGCCGACCCGCAGGTGATGCGCTACTTTCCGGCTCAATTGAGCCACTTGGAAAGCGCCGCGCTTATCGGCCGGATTCGCGGGCATTTTGCTGAATATGGCTTTGGTTTTTGGGCCTTGCAGCGCAAGGACACGGGCGAATTTATCGGCCTGACCGGGCTTGCGAATGTCAGCTTTGAAGCCGGCTTTACCCCAGCGGTGGAAATCGGCTGGCGCCTGGCCCGCGAACATTGGGGCCTGGGTTATGCCAGTGAGGCCGCCTGGACAGCGTTGCGCTGTGGTTTTGACCGCTTGCAACTGGACGAAATCCTGGCCTTCACCACTGAGAGCAACCTGCCCTCACAAAAAGTCATGCAGGCCATCGGTATGCATTACGATCCGCAGGCAGATTTTGAACACCCGAAAGTCGCAGCCGGTGACCCGCTGCGACCGCATGTTTTGTACCGCATCACCCGCGCCCAATGGTTGGACACGCTGCACGGATAAGCAGCCCGGAATGCCCTATTGATTGTAGGAGTTGCTCTATGAGCCAAGTATTGGAAGATCTGGTGGACTTGCTGACCCTGGAGCCGATCGAGGAGAACCTCTTTCGCGGCCGCAGCCAGGACCTGGGCTTTCGCCAGCTGTTCGGCGGCCAAGTGCTCGGCCAGTCGCTGTCGGCGGCCAGCCAGACCGTAGAAGAAGCGCGGCATGTACATTCCCTGCACGGTTATTTCCTGCGCCCTGGCGATGCCGCGTTGCCGGTGGTGTATTCGGTGGACCGCGTGCGCGATGGTGGCAGTTTCAGCACGCGTCGTGTCACCGCGATTCAAAAGGGCAATCCGATCTTCACCTGCACGACCTCGTTCCAGTACGACGAACAAGGCTTCGAGCACCAGACCACCATGCCGGTGGTAGTGGGCCCGGAAAACCTGCCGTCGGAACTGGAGCTGACCCAGCAACGTGCGCACCTGATCCCCGAGCACATGCGCGACAAGCTGCTGTGCCCCAAGCCCATCGAAGTGCGCCCGGTCACCGAAAAAGACCCGTTCAACCCGCAGCCGTCCGACCCGGTCAAGTACGTGTGGTTTCGTGCCGACGGTGCCTTGGCGGACACACCGGCGTTGCATAAATACCTGTTGGCCTATGCCTCGGACTTTGGCCTGCTGACCACCTCGCTGCTGCCCCATGGCAAGACCGTGTGGCAGAAAGACATGCAGGTCGCCAGCCTCGATCACGCGCTGTGGTTCCACGCCGACCTGCGAGCCGATGACTGGTTGTTGTACGCCATGGACAGCCCGTGGGCTGGCAACTCCAGGGGGTTCTCCCGGGGCAGCGTGTACAACCGCGCCGGGCAACTGGTGGCGTCGGTGACCCAGGAAGGTTTGATCCGCCATCGCAAGGATTGGGCATGAGCCTCGGCGACGTTAGGCACTGGGTGTTCGACATGGACGGCACCCTCACGGTGGCCGTGCATGATTTTGCCGCTATCCGCGTGGCGCTGGACATTCCACCTGAAGACGACATCCTCACGCACCTGGCGGCCTTGCCTGCGCCGGTTGCAGCCGCCAAGCACGCCTGGTTGCTGGAGCACGAGCGCGAGCTGGCCCTGGGTTCGGTGGCGGCGCAGGGCGCGGTGGAGCTGGTACAGGAATTGGCCGGGCGCGGTTACCGCCTGGGGATCCTGACCCGCAATGCGCGGGAGCTGGCCCATATCACCCTGGAGGCGATAGGCCTGGCGGACTGCTTTGCGATTGAGGATGTGCTGGGGCGCGATGATGCGCCGCACAAGCCGGATCCCGGTGGGTTGCTGAAACTGGCGGCGGCTTGGGACGTAGCACCCCGCGACATGGTGATGGTCGGGGATTACCGCTTTGACCTGGATTGTGGTCGGGCAGCGGGCACCAAGACGGTGTTGGTGAACTTGCCGGAGAACCCTTGGCCGGAATTGGCGGATTGGCATGCCGAGGATTGTGCGGCGCTGCGCCGAATGATCTAAGCCGGGCGACAGAGAGCAAATGTGGGAGCTGGCTTGCCTGCGATAGCGGTGGGTCAGCTGACACTTTATCAACTGACAGTCCGTCATCGCAGGCAAGCCAGCTCCCACATTTTGATGGGGTTCCTTCAGGTGCTACTGGGCGAACAGTACCTTTTCTCCCTCTGGCGAGGTAAACATTTTGTCCCCGTCATGTCCCACCCCCGGCACTTCTACCAGCCGGTGGCCCAACTGCGGATGCCGCTGTTTGAGGTAATCAAAGTAGTTGTGGCCACGCATCAGCCGATACGCACCCTGGGTTTCGGCTTCGCAGCTTTTATCCAATGCCGGGTGGTTGGGGTCGGTGTCCTGCTGGCCCAACAGGTAAGTGATGTCGCGTGAGACGTAGTCTTGTTCCAGTTGCTGGGCACCTCGGCCCCCCACGTAATCCGGCAGGTTTTGCATGCCGTACTTCCAGTCGTTAAAGCCTGGGCAATTGGCGATGTCGAACGTCACCGGGCGCTGCGGGCTGAAGTACGCATAGGACGACGGGTTAGCCACCACATACCGCAGGCGGATGCCCTCGGAGTTCAGCAACGGGTGGTCGTGGCCGGTGAGGGCGAAGCGCTGCACCACTTGGCCGCCACCGGAATGCCCGGCGACCACGATTTCTTTCAACGCCGGGAACAGTTTGTGGTTGCCCAAGTGCTTGATGATCTGGTCCAGAGCGCCATAAGAGCTGATCTGCCCTGGGCCGGTGGACGCTTCGCCGGCCATCCAGTCGTTACCCGTCCAACGCACCACCTCGTGGCCCAGGTGATTGCGCTTCACGTCGGCTTGATTGAGAAACTGCGGCGCGATCACCAGCGTAGTACCGCCCACCCCGGCATGCTCGGCGGCGTCGATGCCGCTTTGCAGGTAGGTTTGTGCATTGCGCAGGCGGCCATGCACGATGATCAATGCGCGTGTGACCTTGGGCAGTGGTTCGCGCCAATCCTGGCTCAGGCCCAGGCTGAGGTCGCCGGCCTCCAGATGAAAGCGATCGGGGCTGACCACCTTGACGCCGTGTTCGGCTGCGAAGGTGCAACAGGACAGGAGCACACCCAGCAGTAACCCCCATCGTTTGATCATTTAGAGACTCTTGGCCGCGAAGGTATCGCATTGAGTGATCTGGCCCTGGGCGAAGCCGGTCTTGAACCAGCGCACGCGCTGGGCCGAGGTGCCGTGGGTGAACGAGTCTGGTACCACGCGCCCCTGGCCTTGTTGCTGCAAGCGGTCATCGCCGATGGCATTGGCTGCGTTCAGGGCTTCTTCGATATCGCCGGGTTCCAGCCAGTTCAGACGTTTTTGCGCATGGTTGGCCCACACGCCGGCAAAGCAGTCGGCTTGCAGCTCCTGGCGAACCAGCAGGCCACCGTCGCCTTCCATCTGCCGGCCCTGTTGGCGCGCCGCCTGGATCTTGGACGAGATGCCCAGTAACGTTTGTACGTGGTGCCCGATTTCGTGGGCGATCACGTAGGCCTGGGCGAAATCACCGGCGGCCTGGAAGCGTTGCGACATTTCCCGGAAGAAATCCAGGTCCAAGTACACCTGCTGGTCAGCCGGGCAGTAGAACGGGCCGCTGGCCGAGGTGGCGCCACCACAGGCTGAGTTCACCCGGCCACGGAACAGGATCAGTTTCGGGTTCTTATAGGCCAGCCCATTTTCCTGGAACACTTGGCCCCAGGTGTCTTCGGTATCGCCCAGCACAGCGCGCACAAAGTCGGCTTGCTCATCGTTGGCTGGCGGCGCTTGACGCGGCTGGGTACTGACCGATGGCGCCTGTTCCATCTGGCCGGTCAATTGACCAAGAATCTGCATCGGGTCCTGGCCGGTCAGCCAGCCAATGCCAACGATCAGCACGATGGCCGTGAGGCTCAGGCCCTTGCCGCCGCCGAAGCGCATACCGCCGCCGCCACCGCCACCACTGTCGTTACGGGCATCCACCACGTTGTCGCTGCGTCGGCCTTTTTTCCATAGCATGGGAGCAATCCTCTGTGTGCAAACCGTGATTGATTATGGTCGGTATTAACGGCAATAGCCTTCGCCAGTGGCGACGATCAGGCAGTCTTTTTTATCTGCCAGCCATTTCAAGCCGGTGGCGGCGCCGTCGCCAGCGCGCAACAACTGCGGGCCGTCGGGGCGGATGAAGGCGATGCCGTCTTCGGTGGCCTCACCTTTGAAGGTGCCGGCGTCATCGGCGTCGAGGCCGTATTGCATGGTCAGCAGGTAGTGGCCACGGCCAATGCTGTCGTCCTTGGCGATGGTCAGGTGCAAGCCTTCGACACCGACCCACTTGCCTACCCATTTATCGGTCGGCGGAGTCTCGGGCACCAGGGTCGCTTGCACGGAAGCCGGCGCGGGCTTGGGGGCTTCTTTCGGGGTTTTATCGCAGGCGGCGAGCAGGGCGAGGGCAGACAGGGCAAAGAGGATTTTTTTCATAGCGGCAAGGCCTTGGTTAAATAGTGTGCAACGCCGGGGCGAGCGTGCAGCGTTGGACTCGGATCCATCGATTTAGTGCGCTGTTCGCCCAGTGTTTGGTTATGCTCTTGGGGCAGACTCCGGCCCGGCTGCTAGATTACCGGGTTGAGCGCGACTTGGTTCAGCGCTCAGCGTCCCGCTCGCCACACAAGAGAATTCAATGACTGTCAGTACCCCGCTCTCCGGCGTCAACCATCCGTTCAAAGGCATCCTGCTGATTGTGCTGGCGACGTTCCTGTTCTCCAGCCACGACGCCTTGTCCAAATACCTGGCCGGGTTTTACCCGATCGTGATGGTGGTGTGGGCGCGGTACATGGTCCACACCTTGCTGATGGCCGGGATCTTCCTGCCGCAATCGGGCCTGCGCGTGTTGCGCAGCAAGCGGCCGGGCATGCAGGTGGTGCGGGCGTTATGCCTGTTGGGCACCAGCCTGTTCTTCACCACAGCGCTGCATTACATCCCGTTGGCCGAAGCTACAGCGGTGAACTTCCTGGCGCCGATCCTGGTGACGGCGCTGTCGGTGCCGTTGCTCGGTGAGCACGTGACCCGAGGCCAGTGGCTAGCGGTGATCTGCGGGTTTATCGGCGTGGTGATCATTATCCACCCCGGCGGCGAGCTGTTTACCCCGGCGGTGTTGCTGCCGCTGTGTTCGGCGCTGTTCTTCTGCTTCTACCAGTTGCTCACGCGCATCCTCAGCCAATACGACAGCCCGACCACCAGCAACTTCTTCGCCGGCCTGTGCAACACCTTGGTGATGAGTGCAATGGTGCCGTTCTTCTGGCAAGTGCCGACGCTGTGGCACGCGGTGATGATGCTGGCGCTGGGCACCTGCGGGATGACCGCGCACCTGATGCTCACCCAGGCGTTCCGCTTCGCGGCGCCGGCCTTGCTGGCGCCGTTTGGCTATTGCCAGATCGTGTTTGCGGGGTTGTTGGGCTGGCTGGTGTTCAGCCATACCCCCGATATGACCACGGTGGTGGGTATCGGGGTGATCTGCATGAGCGGGTTGGCCGCTGCCTGGCAGCAGCGGCGCAGGTAGATCAAACGTCTACGGTAGGGATCTTGCGCGGCGCCATGAAGTACATCCACACCAGTGCGATGAAGTACATCGCCGGGATCAGGGTGAACAACACCGTGTAGTTGTTGTTGGTCACCGTGAGGATATGGCCGACGATCTGGGTCATGAACATGCCGCCGATGGCCGCGCACATGCCGCCGAAACCGAACACCGTGCTCATCATGTGCTTGGGCGTGTAGTCCATCACCAGGCTCCAGATGTTGGCGGTCCAGGCCTGGTGCGCGCCGATGGCCAGGGAGATGGCAAACACCGCGACCCACAGCTGGCTGGAGCCGGCCGCCATGATGACGCCGACGATGCAGCAGGCGAACAGCAGCATCGACAACAGCCGCGCCTTGATCGAGTTCATCCCACGGCCAATCAGGAATGACGACAGGATCCCGCCCCCGACGCTGCCAAAGTCGGCGGTGAGGTAAATGATGATCAGCGGAATGCCCATCTGGGTCACGTTGATGCCCAGGTTGTATTGCTGATTCAAGAACGGCGGCAGCCAATACAGGTAGAACCAGAACACCGGCGCGGTCAGCGAGTAGGCGAGGGCGAAGGCCCAAGTGCCACGCATGCGCAGGATGCGGCTGAACGGCACGCGGGGGTGTTCGGGTTCGACTTCCTGTTGCACGTAGTCCAATTCGGATTGTTTAACCGTGGGGTGGTCTTCCGGGTTGTAATACTTCAAGCCCCAGAGCACCAGCCAGATACCGCCCAGTGCCGACATGCACAGGAACGCTGCCTGCCAGCCCCACACGTGCAGGATCAACGGCAGCAGCATGGGCGTCATCATCGCGCCGACGTTGGTGCCGGCGTTGAAGATGCCGGTGGCCACTGCACGTTCACCCGCCGGGAACCACAAGCGTGTGGTCTTGACGCAGGCCGGGTAGTTGGCGGCTTCGGTCAGCCCGAGGACAAACCGGCAGACCATAAAGCCGACCGCCGAGGTGGCCAGGCCATGGGCGCCGGTGGCCAGGCTCCACAGCAGCACGGCGCAGAAGAACACGCGCTTGACGCCAACCCGGTCAATCAGGCGGCCTTGCAGCACAAAGCCGATGGCATAGCCGACCTGGAACCAGAAGTTGATGTTGGCGTAGTCCATCGCCGTCCAGCTCATTTCCTTGGCGAGGATCGGTTGCATCACGCCCAGGGCGGCGCGGTCGATGTAGTTCAAGGTGGTGGCAAAGAACACCAGGGCCAGCATGCCCCAGCGCGTTTTACCCACGGCCAGGGCACCGCGGATCTTGTCGCCGATGCCGGCGTGCGGGTTGCCCGGGCGCGCGGCCAGGGCTGAATTTTGCAGAGGCATGAGGTTTGTACCCGTTTTTTGAAATTCTTATGGTGTGTTCTGGGTCTTTGTTACGTGAGCGAATTACCCGGTCGATGGTGCGCAGTGGTTAAAAAGTCGTCAATTCGCCAAAGGGGCTTAGTGTTCGATAATCGCACCAAAAACTAACCGGTTCGTACATTTTAATTGCTGCCTGTAGGCTGGGGGCGAATAATTTGCCACAAACAACAATTGCCGGGAGTCTTCCATGCAACGTTCTATCGCCACTGTGTCCTTGAGCGGCACCCTGCCGGAAAAACTCGAAGCCATCGCCGCCGCCGGGTTTGATGGGGTGGAGATCTTTGAGAACGACTTGTTGTATTACGACGGCAGCCCTCGGGAAGTTAGGCAGATGTGTGCCGACCTCGGCATCGCCATCACCCTGTTCCAGCCGTTTCGCGACTTCGAAGGCTGCCGCCGTGATCGCCTGGCGCGCAACCTGGAGCGCGCCGAACGCAAATTCGATCTGATGCAAGAGCTAGGCACCGACCTGGTGCTGGTGTGCAGTAACGCCTCGGCCGACAGCGTGGGTGACGAACGCATTCTGCTCGATGACCTGAGCCTGCTGGCCGAACACGCGGCCAAGCGCGGCCTGCGCATCGGCTATGAAGCGTTGGCCTGGGGCAAGCATGTGAACACCTGGCAGCAGGTATGGAACCTGGTGCGCCAGGTCGATCACCCAAGCCTGGGCGTGTTGCTCGACAGCTTCCACACCTTGTCGCTCAAGGGCGACCCGAGTGGCATCGCCCAGATCCCGGGCGACAAGATTTTCTTCGTGCAAATGGCCGACGCGCCGATCCTGGCCATGGATGTGCTGGAGTGGAGCCGGCATTTCCGTTGCTTCCCCGGCCAGGGCGAATTTGACCTGGCGGGCTTTCTCGCGCCGATCATCCAAAGTGGCTACACCGGGCCCTTGTCCCTGGAAATTTTCAACGATGGCTTCCGCGCCGCGCCCACTCGTGCGAATGCGGCAGATGGCTTGCGCTCGTTGCTATACCTCGAGGAAAAAACCCGCCAGCGCCTGGCGCAAGAGGCACCCGCTGCGCCAGTGGACATCCTGTTTGAAACCCCGGCGGCCAGCGAGTACGACGGGATCGAATTCCTCGAATTTGCCGTGGATGAAAGCCTTGGCGCCAAACTGAGCAATTGGCTGGAACGCCTGGGGTTTGCCAAGGCCGGCCAGCATCGCTCGAAGAATGTGAGCCTGTTGCGCCAGGGTGACATCAACCTGATCCTCAACTGCGAACCCTATTCCTTCGCCCACAACTTTTTCGAGGCCCATGGCCCGTCGCTGTGCGCCACGGCAATTCGGGTCAAGGACAGTGCCAAGGCCCTGGAGCGGGCGGTGGCCTACAAGGGCCAGCCTTATCGCGGCCTGGTCGGCCCCAACGAGCTGGAATTGGCCGCCGTGCGTGCACCGGATGGCAGCCTGATTTACCTGGTCGACCCCAGCGAAGGCGGGCTGTACGACACCGATTTCAACCTGCAAACGGCCGCACCCGCTAGCGGCGGCTTGTTGCGCATCGACCACATGGCCATGGCCTTGCCGGCCGACAGCCTCGACAGTTGGGTATTGTTTTATAAGAGCCTGCTGGATTTTGAAGCCGACGATGAAGTGGTGCTGCCCGACCCTTACGGTCTGGTGAAAAGCCGTGCGTTGCGCAGCCGTTGCAGCTCGATCCGTCTGCCGCTGAACATCTCCGAAAACCGCAACACCGCGATTTCCCACGCGCTCTCCAGCTATCGCGGTTCGGGCGTGCACCACATTGCCTTCGATTGCGCGGATATTTTCGCCGAGGTACGCCGGGCCAAAGAGGCCGGTGTGCCGTTGCTGGATATCCCGCTCAACTATTACGACGACCTGGCGGCGCGCTTTGATTTTGACGATGAGTTCCTCAGTGAGTTGGCGTATTACAACGTGCTGTACGACCGCGACGCCCAGGGCGGTGAGTTGTTTCATGTGTACACCGAGGCGTTCGAGGGGCGGTTTTTCTTCGAGATCATCCAGCGCAAGAATGGCTATGCCGGCTACGGCGCTGCCAACGTGGCGGTGCGTCTGGCGGCGATGGCCAAGTCGCGCAGTGGGGCGGTACGCCAGGCTCGGCTATAACCGCAAGGCAGGTGCTTCCTTCGGGGAGCGCCGCGGCCCATAATCAGCGCCTGCACAACAATGGCCGTGAGCGCACCATGACCTCGAGTCCCGATCTCCCCGCGGTAGCTGACGCACCGCGCAAGAGTCGCAAGAACAATCCGGAAAAGACCCGGGAGAATATTCTCCAGGAAGCCATTGTCGAGTTTGTTCAACAGGGCCTGGCCGGCGCTCGCGTAGACGCCATCGCCGAGCGCATTCACACCTCCAAGCGCATGATCTATTACTACTTCGGCAGCAAGGAGCAGCTATACGTCGAGGTGCTGGAGAAGCTCTACGGTGATATCCGCAACACCGAAACGCGCATGAACCTCACCGCCCTGGAGCCGCGTGAGGCGATTCGCCGGCTGGTGGAATTCACCTTTGATCACCACGACCAGAACGTGGATTTCGTGCGCATCGTCAGCATCGAAAACATCCACAACGCCGAGTACGTCAAACGCACCGAGACCATCAAGGCGATGAACAGCAAAATCCTGGAAGGGTTGGGGGAGACCCTGCGCCGCGGGGCTGAGTTGGGGCTGTTTCGCGAAGGGCTGGAGCCGCTGGATGTGCACTTGCTGATCAACTCGTTCAGTTTCTACCGGGTGTCCAACCGGCACACCTTCAGCGAGATTTTCCAGATCGAACTGTCGGATGAGGCGATCAAGCAGCGCCATCGGGAAATGATTTGCGAGTCGGTGCTGCGCTACCTGCAAGCCTGAGAACTGATCGTTCCCACGCAGAGCGTGGGAACGATCATGATGGGGCTGCATCCCTAGACATTCATGCTCTGGAAGTGCGCCAGCATTCTGTCTGCATCCGCCACTTCGCCGCTGAACAACTCAAATGCCTTCACCGCCTGAAACACCGCCATATTGCCGCCATCCAGGGTACGGCAACCCAAGGCGCGCGCGTCGCGCAGCAGTTGGGTTTCCAGCGGGAAGTACACAATTTCCGCCACCCACAATTCAGCCCGCAACAACGCCGCAGGCACAGGCGTGCCGGGCAGCTTGGCCATGCCCATCGGCGTGGTGTTCACCAGGCCATCGGCCTCGGCCATGGCGTTTTCCAAGTGGCTGCCGACCTGAGCGCGACCGGTGCCGAACTGCTGGGCAAGGTTATCCACAAGGTCCTGGGCGCGAGTGCGGTCGACATCGAAGATGCTCAAGTACTCCACGCCTTCTGCCAACAGTGCATGGGCCACTGCCGCGCCCGCACCACCGGCGCCCATCTGCACCACGCGTTGGCGCGGCACGTTGTGCAAGTTGCGCCGAAAGCCTTCGGCGAACCCCAGGCAGTCGGTGTTATGACCGATGCGTTTGCCGCCCTTGAACACCACGGTGTTGACCGCACCAATACCCCTGGCCTCATCGGAGAGCTCATCGAGCAACGGCAGAATCGCCTGCTTGCACGGGTAAGTAATGTTCAAACCGGTGAAGTGCATCAACTCAGCGGCCCGTAGTAATTCCGGCAGGGCTTTGAGGTCCAGGTGCAGCGGCTCCAGGTCGATCAGGCGATACAGGTAGCGCAAGCCTTGGGCGTCGCCTTCCTGCTCATGCAGTGCCGGTGTGCGTGAGGCCTGGATGCCGGCGCCGATCAGGCCAGCGAGAATGCGTGGTTTCATTACATGCGTCTCTTCAGCGTCAGGCTGAAATGTTCCAAGGCCAGGTGGTAGCCATGGCTGCCAAACCCGGCCAGCACGGCCTGAGCGATCGGTGACACAAACGAGTGATGACGAAAGGCTTCACGGGCATGCACGTTGGATAAATGCACTTCGATCACTGGCACTTCACTGGCCACCAGGGCATCGCGGATCGCGACCGAAGTGTGAGTCCAGGCCGCCGGGTTGATCACAATACCCGCGCAGCGGTTGCGGGCGCCGTGGATCCAGTCAAGCAATTCGCCCTCGTGGTTGGTCTGGCGAAACTCGATCTTCAGCCCGAGCTTGTCGGCGCTGCGACCACACAGGGCGGCAATGTCGGCCAGGGTTTCATGGCCATAAGTGGCAGGCTCGCGGGTGCCGAGCAGGTTGAGATTGGGGCCGTTGAGCACCAGCACGATGGGCGGCATAGAGGCTTCTCCACAGTTCTTATTGGTTGTGGAGTCAAAATGTACTGGTTGGTTAATTTGGTCAATGGATGGCTGCGGATCTGTTCGGTGATCGAACGTTTAATCAGTGCAATTGCTGGATTACCGGCTGATGGGCATTCGGTTGAAGTATTGCGCGAGGTTGCTGAACGAGGCGGACTTTCGAGCGTTGGCCGGGTCGTTCCAGTCGTTGGCATCCCTGGTTACAACCCGGCATTCGCGGGTTTTTTGTGCTTACTAATCTGTGAAACAGCTTCGGGAATAGGAGCCGGTTGTCGGGTGGCAGAGGGAAATTGTTACCTGACGGAAAATAACCTAACGGATGGGTTACGATGAGAGTAGGTGCTTACAAAGGCTATGTCATTTCGGTGTTTATCAGGGATGAGCATTGCCCGCCCCATGTGCATGTCAGGGGCAAGGGATGGGATGCGCGGTTTCGTTTCAGTTTCCTGGATGGGGAAGTTGAGTTGTGGGATGTAGAGCCTGAACGCAGACGGCCACCCATGGCGGTACTGAAGGAAATACGCGCGACGATCATGCAGCGGCACTACTTGGCGCGGGCACGCAGGATCTGGTGGGAAAAACTGCAGACGGTTTGCCTGGAGAATCATTCCTGGAATTGGGAAACGGATGAACTCATTCCTGGATTGGTCATTCAGCGTGGTGTTTACGTGATTGCACGTGCCCGACACGATGTCGTAGGGCAGAAAACAATTTTGAATCTGGTCAGAGCCCCAGGTTTTGTGGAGATCGATTTATGAAAAAGATCATAAAAGCCAAAGTCACACCTTATGTACCTCTCACTGAAGCCGACGTTGACAAGGCAATCGCCCGAGGACGCAGGTTGAAACGCCTGTACGCCAACGCCAGTAACGTACGTTATGAAAACTATTGCCTCTCCATTGGCTTCAGCGATGGCAGCCGCGTTGTGTTGCCGGTGGCTGGCCTGCCGGAGTTCGAAGGGTTTTCAGAGAAGGATTTCCAGCAGTTGGAAGTGACTTTCGGAGGCAAGGCGATTAGCTGTGAAGCGCAGGACCTGGATGTTTCGATCACTGGTTTGATCGCTACAAGCCAGCCGCTGATGGACCTGGCAACCAGCCTGGTGGCATCGCGCAATGGTCGCAAAAGCAGCGCGGCCAAGACCGCAGCGGCCCGGGCCAATGGCAAGAAGGGGGGCCGGCCACGCAAGGAAGTACCGCAGCCCCCAGAGACAACAGACACTTGAATAACCAACAGGGGAACTGTAGGAGCGAGCAAGCTCGCTCCTACAACCCGCAGATTTATCGGCGGGTCAGCAACACACCTGACTCCATATGGTGCGTCCACGGGAACTGGTCAAACATTGCACACTGGGAGATCCGGTGCGTGTCGTGCAGTTGCGCGATGTTCGCCGCCAGCGTCTCCGGGTTGCAGGAGATGTACAGGATGTTGTCGAAGCGCCGGGTCAGCTCGCAGGTGTCCGGGTCCATGCCAGCGCGGGGCGGGTCGACGAAGACGCTACCGAATTCGTAGCTTTTCAGGTCGATGCCGTACAGGCGGCGGAACGGGCGCACTTCGTTCAGGGCTTGGGTGAGTTCTTCGGCGGAGAGGCGCACCAGGGTGACGTTATCCACGCCATTTTCATCCAGGTTGCTCAGGGCCGCATTCACTGAGGTCTTGCTGATCTCAGTGGCCAGCACCTTGCGCACGCGGGTCGCCAGCGGCAGGGTGAAGTTGCCGTTGCCGCAATACAGCTCCAGCAAATCGTCCGGGCGATCGCCCAGCGCTTCGTAGGCCCAGTTGAGCATCTTCTGGTTCACCGTGCCGTTGGGCTGGGTGAACGCGCCTTCGGGTTGGCGGTAGCTGAAGGTGCGCCCACCGACGTCGAGTTTCTCCACCACGTAGTCATGGCCGATCACATCGCGCTTGCCCTTGGAGCGGCCGATGATGCTCACATTCAGCTCAGCGGCCAATTTGTTTGCGGCGGTGTGCCAATGTTCGTCCAGCGGGCGGTGATAACACAGGGTGATCATCGCGTCGCCGGCCAGGGTGGTGAGGAACTCCACCTGGAACAGCTTGTGGCTCAGGGCGGCGCTGGCTTGCCAGGCGGCCTTGAGTTGCGGCATCAACTGGTTGATGCGCTGGCTGGCGATGGGGAACTCTTCGATGAGGATCGGCGTGCGCTTGTCCTCCTGGGAGAACATCGCGTAGTGGCGCTCGCCGCCTTCGCGCCACAGGCGGAACTCCGCGCGCAGGCGGAAGTGCTGCAGCGGCGAGTCGAAGACCTGCGGCTCGGGCGCGTCGAACGGTGCGAGCAGGTCACGCAGGCGCGTGACCTTGTCTTGCAGTTGAGCGGTGTAGCTTGCGGCGTCGAAAGTCATGCGTTGAACCAACCCAGCTTGATCACAAACAGGATCGACAGGATCACCAGTGCCGGGTTCAGCTCACGGTAGCGGCCCGAAAGCAGCTTGATGGCGGTCCAGGCGATGAAACCGAAGGCGATGCCGTTGGCGATGGAGTAAGTGAAGGGCATCGCCAGGGCGGTGATCACCACCGGCGCTGCCACCGTAATGTCGTCCCAGTCGATTTCGGCCAGGCCTTGGCTCATCAGCACCGCCACAAACAGCAAGGCTGGCGCGGTGGCATAGGCCGGTACGCTGGCGGCCAATGGCGAGAAGAACAGCGCCAGCAAAAACAGGATCGCGACCACGATGGCGGTCAAGCCGGTACGGCCACCGGCGCTCACGCCTGCGGCCGATTCGATGTAGCTGGTGGTGGTCGAGGTACCCAGCAGGGAACCGGCCATGGCAGCGGTACTGTCGGCGATCAGTGCACGGCCCATTTTCGGCATATGGCCGTCCTTGCCCATCAGGCCGGCGCGCTTGGCGACGCCGATCAGGGTGCCGGAGTTGTCGAACAGGTCAACGAACAGGAAGGCGAAGATCACGCTGACCAGGCCGATGTCCAGCGCGCCCTTGATATCCAACTGCAGGAAGGTCGGCGCCAGGGACGGCGGTACTGAGGTCACACCGATGAACGGCGTGAAGCCCAGGACGATGGAGGCGACGGTCACCGCCAGGATGCCGATCAGCACCGCGCCGCGTACGGCCAGGGCTTCCAGCGCGACGATCAGCACGAAACCCAGGGTCGCCAGGATCGGCGCCGGTTGTTTCAGGTCGCCCAGGCCCACCATGGTGGCCGGGTTGCTCACCACGATACCGGCGTTATGCAGGGCGATCAGCGCCAGGAACAGGCCGATGCCGGCGGCAATCGCCGAGCGCAGCGGCAGGGGGATGGCGTTGATGATCCACTCACGAATGCGGAAGATCGACAGCAAGAAAAACAGCACCGCCGAAATGAATACCGCGCCCAGCGCCACCTGCCAGGTGTGGCCCATGTGCAGGACCACGGTGTAGGTGAAGAAGGCGTTGAGGCCCATGCCCGGTGCCAGGGCAATCGGGTAGTTGGCGATCAGGCCCATCACGGTCGAGCCGATGGCCGCCGCCAGGCAGGTGGCGACAAACACCGCGCCCTTGTCCATGCCGGTCTCGCCGAGGATGCTCGGGTTCACGAACAGGATGTAGGCCATGGCCAGGAAGGTGGTGATCCCCGCGAGAATCTCGGTGCGCACATTGGTGTTGTGGGCTTTGAGTTGAAACAGCTTTTCCAGCATGCCGGCTCCCTGTGACGCTAGTGTGCGTCGTGATTTGTTGACCTCTAAGTCAAAGCACAAACTGCGCCAAACGCTTGTGGTTTCAGAGAGGATCGGAAAAAGCGGCGCATCATACCAGCAGCCGAGGCTGTGTGGCGCATGGGCTTGAGGCATACTGCGCCGACGTTCAACAGCCGGTCATCGACAGCATGAAAAAAGCCAACCCGTGGAGTCTAGCTCTGATCGCCAGTATCAGCCTGTGGCTGGGCGCGGCACCGGCATGGGGCGCGGCTGCACCGGCCTTGAGCGAGGTGCGGGTGTTCAAGGTGGAATCGGCCGACTGCAGCGAAGCGATCCCGGAGCGGGTCAACACCACCCAGATGTGCGAGCACCGCGGGCCCACCCAGGTCTCGGTGATGGAAGTCGGCCTGGGCAACAGCCCCATGGGCCGCTTTAACGGCGCAGAGTTGAATGGGCAACGCACAGCGGTGTGCCAGGTCGGCAACATCAGTGAGGCGTGCAACGGCGTGGGCACCTTGATGGGCTACATCTATGTGTTCGACCTGAACGTCCAGGCCCAGGGCTGGTTCGAATTCACCAATACCTCGATCAACCCACCGCAAAACACCCTGAAAGCCCAGCTCAATATCCGCTGATCAATCATCTTGAACGCTCAAAACACCCGGAAGTCGTACCCCTAAGACGGCGATTTTCCTGAACGCCGCGGATGTACACCAACCCGTGAGGTGTTTATGAGCGCGACCCCCCATGGCGCGGCGGCCCAGCCGTTCGTTGCCCACCCGATACGCCTGACACTCAACGGCCAGGCTCGCCAACTGAACGTGTTGCCCTGGACCACCTTGCTGGACTTGCTGCGTGAGCAGTTGGACCTGGTGGGCAGCAAAAAAGGCTGCGACCACGGCCAGTGCGGCGCCTGCACCGTGTTGCGTGACGGTAAACGCGTGAATGCCTGCCTGACCCTGGCCGTGATGTGCGACGGCGCCGAATTGACCACCATCGAAGGCCTGGCTGACGGCGACCAACTGCACCCCATGCAACAGGCCTTTATCCAGCACGACGCGTTCCAGTGCGGCTATTGCACCCCCGGCCAGATCTGTTCTGCCGTGGGCCTGGCCAATGAAGGCCGCGCCCACGACCGTGCGCAGATCCAGGAGTTGATGAGCGGCAACCTGTGCCGCTGCGGCGCCTACAACAACATCCGCGATGCCATCGAAGACGCGCTGCCGGCATGCCGTCGCCAGGGAGGTGAATCATGAACCCCTTCCACTACAGCAGGCCGACCGATGTGCAGCAGGCCGTTCAGATGAGCAGCGCCGCCTCGCGCTTTATCGCCGGTGGCACCAACCTGCTGGATCTGATGAAGGAAAACATCAGCCATCCCGAGCATCTGATCGACATCACCGGCTTGCCGCTGCACGACATTCAAGAGACCGCCGAGGGTGGCCTGCGTATCGGTGCGCTGGTGAGCAACGCCGACCTGGCCTGGCACCCACTCATTGAGCAGCGTTACCCGTTGCTGTCCCAGGCCATCCTCGCCGGGGCGTCCCCGCAGTTACGCAACATGGCCAGTACCGGCGGCAATCTGTTGCAGCGCACCCGTTGCTATTACTTCTACGACGCCGCGGCGCCGTGCAACAAGCGCCAGCCCGGCAGCGGCTGCCCGGCGCGCGACGGTTTGAACCGTATCCATGCGATCCTCGGCGCCAGTGAGCAGTGCGTGGCCACCCATCCTTCGGACATGTGCGTGGCCCTGGCGGCGCTTGCGGCGCGGGTGCATGTAGAAGGACGCGGCGGCGCGCGGGTGATCGAGTTCGCCGACTTCCATCGCTTGCCAGGCGATGCGCCGCAACGTGACAACCAGTTGGCCGACGATGAGCTGATCACGGCCATTGAGCTGCCCGCCGATCACCTGGCCCGCCACAGCCATTACCTGAAAATCCGTGACCGTGCCTCCTATGCCTTCGCCCTGGTTTCGGTGGCCGCCGCCTTGGAGCTGGACGGTGATGAAATCATCGACGCCCGCCTGGCCTTGGGCGGTGTGGCGCATAAACCCTGGCGTGACCGCGCAGTGGAAGCCTTGCTGATCGGCCGCACGGTCAGCCGCGAAACCTTCAGCGCCGCCGCCGACGCCCTGCTGCAAGACGCCGAACCGTTGGAACACAACGGCTTCAAGGTCAAGCTGGCCCGGCGCGCGATCATTCGTGCCCTGAGCGACGCCGCCGTCGCAGGAGAACAGCCATGAGCGCCATCGGTAAACCCCTGGACCGTGTCGACGGTCTGCTCAAGGTCACCGGCCAAGCACGCTACGCCGGTGAATTTCCCGAGGACGGCCTGCTGCATGGCAGCGTGGTGTCGAGCACTATCGCCAAAGGCCGGGTGCTGCGCATCGATGCGTCCAAGGCGTTGGCGTTGCCGGGTGTGGTGGACGTGATCCATCACCTCAATCGGCCGAAAATCGCCAGCTATGATGAGGCGTTCGCCGATGCCGATGCGGCCGATGGCTCGCCTTTTCGCCCGCTGTATAACGACCGCGTACTCTACAGTGGCCAGCCCTTGGCCTTGGTGATTGCCGATAACCTCGAACTGGCGCGGCACGCTGGCTCGCTGGTGCAGATCGACTACGCGCCTGAAGCCTTCGAAACCGACCTGCTCACCCAGCAAGCGGCGGCGCACCCGTCGCCCCAGACCCCACCCAAACCGCGAGGCAACTTCGAGGCTGAATGGGCCGGTGCCGCAATCAGTCTGGACTTGCACTACAGCACGCCCATCGAGCACCACAACCCGATGGAGCCCCACGCCAGCACCGTGCTGTATCAGCCCGACGGCACCCTGCATATTCACGACAAGACCCAGGGCCCGCAGAACTGCCAGGCCTATGTGCAAAAAGTCTTCGGCCTGGACAAGCGCCAGGTGCGCATCTTTGCCGATTTCGTCGGCGGTGCCTTCGGTTCGGGCCTGCGCCCGCAATACCAATTGCCGCTCGCGGTGATGGCGGCCATGGCGCTCAAACGCTCGGTGCGCGTCACCCTGACGCGCCAGCAGATGTTTACCTTCGGCTATCGCCCGCGCACCTTGCAGCGTTTGCAGATGGGCGCCGCCGCCAATGGTCGCTTGCTGGCGTTGGGGCATACCGCGATTGGCCAGACCTCGCGCTTTGAGGATTTCAGCGAGCACGTGGTGGAGTGGAGCGGCATGCTCTATCACTGCGACAACGTGCAGCTGACCTACAAGCTGGTGCCGCTGGACGTCTTTACTCCGCTGGATATGCGCGCGCCCGGTGCGGCACTGGGCGTGATCGGCCTGGAGTGTGCCATGGACGAACTGGCCTGCGCCCTGGCCATCGATCCGGTGCAACTGCGGCTGATCAACTACGCCGAACGCAACCAGAACGAAGACAAACCCTGGTCGAGCAAAGCCCTGCGCGAATGCTATAGTGAAGGCGCCGAACGCTTCGGCTGGAGCCAGCGCAACCCGGAACCGCGCAGTATGCGCGACGGCCGCCAACTGATCGGCTGGGGCATGGCCGGTGGGGTGTGGGAAGCCATGCAGATGAAAGCCAGCGCCAAGGCCCGCATCGATAGCAACGGCAAACTCACCGTGAGCAGTGCCACCACGGACATCGGCACGGGCACCTACACAGTGATGACCCAGATTGCCTCTCAAACCAGTGGCGTGGCGATGGCCGATATCAGCTTTCTGCTGGGGGATTCGTCATTGCCCACGGCGCCGTTGCAGGGCGGTTCGTTTACCGTGTCTTCCGTCGGCACCGCCGTGCAGCAAGCGTGCGAAGCGCTCAATGCCAAGTTGCTGGAGATCGCCCGGCAGACTTACCCGGTATTTAAGGATGCCGATTCCATTCGGTTTGAAGACGGCCAGCTACAGAGCGGTGACGTGAGTGTGTCGTTGGCGCAACTGGTCAAGGACAGCGGTGAAGAAGCCTTGCAGGTACAGGTCGACAGCGAGCCCGACAAGAAGCGCGAGAGCTATGCCAGCGCTACCCACTCGGCGGTGTTCGTCGAAGTGCGCGTCGATGAAGACCTGGGCACCATCAAGGTCAGCCGTGTGGTCAGCGCGGTAGCCGCCGGGCGCGTGGTCAACCCGAAGATGGCCCGCAGCCAGATCCTCGGCGGCGTGGTATGGGGCATTGGCATGGCGCTGCATGAAGAGACTCAGGTCGACCACCAATTGGGACGCTACATGAACCACAGCCTGGCCGAATACCACATCCCGGTTAACGCCGATATCGGCGAGATTGACGTGCTGTTTGTCGAAGAACACGACGAGGTGGTCAATGCGCTGGGTTCCAAGGGCGTAGGGGAGATCGGTATCGTCGGCGTGGCGGCGGCGGTGGCGAATGCGATTCACCATGCCACCGGCAAGCGGGTGCGGGAGTTCCCTGTAACGCTGGATAAGGTGCTCTGACACAGCCCCCTTAAGGGGTTGCACATTTTCAACGCTCTGCGAGGTCAATATAGATCTGCGTTTTGTCTCGGGATTGAACGACAGAGGTTGAGACATTCGCAGGCGCGTTGTCCACAGTAACCCCTGTTGCCCCTGTCAGTGTATCGAGGCCTTGAACATCTTTATACTTAAACACATGGTAGCTGCCGACCCGGGCAATCCATTTTGTTTGGGGAGCGGCAGCTTGATCTTGCTCGATCACGTTGGCCGCATAATAGTTCATGTTTTTAATACGCCTGGCGATGGGCTCCACCGAGGGCACGTCAATTGCTTTAACTCGAATGCCATATTTTCGCATCGTCAGAAGAAGATTTTTATTGGTGTAGGGCTCATGGGCGACATGCGCGCGGTCAATTAACCTCAACCGTTCCCTCAATGCTTGAGAAAACTCACCCGTCTCGAAAAACCTATCAAGGTCTGGCTGCAAAGAGTGTTCAAAGCCCTCTGAATACAGCAGGCTCACATTATTGGCTTTGAATGTAGGCGCTTCATCCATAAGCACTCGCAACACCGCCGATTGCGTATGGTCTTCGCCAAAAATCATACCGGGTGATTTTTGGAGTACGGAATTGATGACTTCTTTGGGCGGTGTGTTGGATGGCAGGTCCGAATGAATGGGCATCGTTTTCGGTTTTGCTTTTTTTAGGTAGTGATCTGCATCTTGCTTCAGCCGTTTATCTACTTTCCCGGTCGCTTCTGATGAAGAGGCTTCCCCCTCGCGGGGATAGTCGTAAGCGCCGGGATCAAATGGCTGCGTTCGAGAGCTTCCTGATTGCCAAGGGAATTTTATCCCCCCAGGCCCATTGATCGGCGTCCACTCTCCCTGCGCAGTGGCCTGCACGGTCATCACAGGTTTTTTGGTCAAGGGATCAATAATCTGGGCATAACCGTCACTGAGCTTAAACCGGCCGTCAATCTCATGTACTTGGCTGTTTCCTGCGTCATCGGTTATTCGGATCATCCATCGGTCTTCGCCGTTGGGCCCCTTGATTTGATAGATGCCTTTGGCGTTTGGGGTAACGCCTGAGATCAGTTGCTCACCCTCTGGTACCACATGGCTGCTGATGTCCTTCCATTGAGATGGACGTAGACGATTGACTGTCGATTCGCCGGCCCCTACAGGGGGGGCGGTATCTGGCGGGTAGTGGGGGGGCGAAGGTGCCTCGCCGGGTTTTACCGTAGGCGCCTTGAGTTCGTTAACGGCACCTTCCCCCGCTTTGCCAGCCTTTACGATACGCGGTATCGCCACAGTTGCGGCATTGAACACGCCGAATATGATTCGTTGGTTGCCAGTCGGTTTGCCATGTATTTTGTCATCGATACCAATACCCGTATTGGTGGCTCCGCTGGCCAGATAGAACGCATCCAATGCCAGTCCCACTTCAGGCATCGCGAAAGCCAGTGGAGTCAGGAACATCGCTACTTTTGTAGCCTTTTCAAAACCAGAGAGAATATTTTTCTTGGTGACGTCGCTGTCACTGGTGATATCCACGGCAGCATCTGCATAAGATCGGTCTTTCTGACGCTTTGTGAGTTCATCGAAGGGCGAATGGCTGGGTTCTGCCTTAATGTAGTTTTGTGGGTCCCAGTAACCGCTGAACGCCCGATGGTCATAGGACAATAACCCTCCCGGGGTCTCGCGCTTTTCAGGCCAGGTACCGAGCCCGGTCAGCGTCTCTTCTGTGCCTGCTTGCGCATAGCCGTTAGGTTTATCTTTGAGGGGGAAGTGCGCGACCATCGCTTCGCGCTTCACGGGATCGGCCATCTGCTTGGCGAACCATGCCTTCATTTCAGCCTGGCTGTTGAAGGTGTGAATGGGGGAAGAGTTTCCGGGTATGTACAAAAGCGTCAGGGGTGGGAGCTTGTTGCCGTTGGCATCGTATCTGACCTTTTTGTCCGTGATGTACATAAGATCGGTAGATTGAAAGTTTCCGACTTTCAGCATCCCCATTTCGATGTTGGGATCTTTTGGAGGTTTTTTTTGCAGGTCTTCAAGTTTGATGTCCGGCCAGGCGGTCTCTTCGCCTGACAAACCGAGGGCCCGCATGACCAAGTCGTGGGCGTCCTTAGTGAGGCTGTGCTCTTGATGCTGGGTTTTGGCGGCCTTGATCAGAGACGCTTTGGAGAGTAACGGATAGTTTTTCTCGTTCTGGTTCCAGAACTCATTCAGGAATTGATCGTAAGGCTTTTTATAGTCCGCCTTCCAAATCATTTTCCTGAACTCATCGGGAGTGAGCGCACTCTGGTTTCCTGCGTTGTAAACCAGTGCAGGTTCTTCGGCGGACTCTCGGTAAATGCCTTGAAAGGTATGGGTAGTGTCAGCCTTTTCAGTGTAGGGGTTGAACCGGCTGAAGCTCAAGATGCCAGGTGTATGCGTTTTTAATTCAGGCTTAACGATGACCTCAGGGCCGCCTGGGTAGAAAGCGACTGGGTAACCATTACCCTTTGGTACGTCCTGATCGTTGGTAATGAGTGCCTCGGTCAATGAGATGCGCTTGATGATTTTCGCGGGATAAGGTCTTTCACCCTGGGTGTTGTAGTCGTACGTCACTATGTAGGTGTTATCGGGATCTATATCCCACTTTTCTTTTTCGGCAGGGGTCTTGGCTTTGGCCGCCATCTCGGCAAATTTGTTCTTCAGGTAAATCGAGGCTTCTTGTTGAACGCTTTTGAAGTCGTCACTTATCTTTTGTGTGACTGGGTCGACGCTGGTGTTTGGGCCAAGGTCGACGGTCGCGGGGGCTTTCTGCCCCACCCCGACGCTTTTGCCCGGATCAGGGTTAACAGTGATTTGAGTATATCCATTGCCTGAGTCTGGGTCTGGCACGGTCTCCTTCACTAGTTCCTGTTTTTGAGGTGGACTGGAATCGATTGAGCGTTTCTGGCGCTGACCAACATTTGCCGAAGCAGGCTCGGGCAGTGCGGGGTAGGTGTTAGGGCGAGGGGAGCCGACTAGCATGAAAAACCTCAGGTTTTATGACTGAACTAGGTAGCCCCTGAGTGGTGATCCTGTAGGTAAAGTTCCATTGGCTGTGTAGCTCTTTGCAACCTTTGGGATCGGCTTGGTTCCTACTTATCCTCCCCGGTAAACGTGCAATGGTCAAAACGTTCTCAAGTACTCTTTTCTTCGACCGGTACGTGCATACGATCACGGTTGGCCAGCGTCGGGAACAGCTTGATCCACACCCCGGTCACCACCAAAGTGCCAACCCCGCCCATCACCACCGCAGGCACGGTGCCAAACCAATGGGCGGTAATCCCGGATTCGAATTCGCCCAATTGATTGGACGCACCGATAAACAGGCCATTGACCGCACTCACCCTCCCGCGCATTTCATCTGGCGTTTCCAACTGCACGAACGACGCACGGATCACCATGCTGATCATGTCTGCCGCGCCCAGTACCACCAGCACCGCCAGTGAAAACCAGAACGAAGTCGACAGGCCGAAGGCAATGGTTGCCACCCCGAACACGCCGACGGCGGTGAACATTACGCGGCCCACCTGGCGGTCTACCGAGAACCGCGCCAGCCACAATGACATCAGCAATGCCCCCACGGCCGGGGCCGACCGCAGCAGGCCCAGGCCCCAGGCGCCGGTCAGCAGGATGTCCTTGGCGAACACCGGCAACAGCGCGGTGGCGCCGCCCAGCAGCACGGCAAACAGGTCCAGGGAGATGGCGCCGAGAATGTCCGGGCGGCTGCGGATAAAGCGAATACCGGCCAGCAGCGAGTCCATCGTGGCCTTGGCTTTGTTCAGTGGGGTCTGGCGGGCGGGCAGGTTCAGGGTCAGCACGCAGGCGATCAGGTACAGCGCCACGGTGGGGCCGTACACCCACACGCTGCCAAACGCGTAAAGCAAACCGCCCACGGCCGGTGCGACGATGGTTGCCAGTTGCTGGGCCGATTGCGAGGCGGCCACGGCGCGGGGGAACAGCGCGCTGGGCACGATGCTCGGCAACAGCGCCTGGGTGGTAGGCATTTCAAACGAACGTGCGGCGCCCAGCAGGAAGGCGAGGATAAAGATCATCTCGCGGGTCACGTTGCCGGTCAGGCCGCCGATGGCCAGGGACAAGGCAATGAGTGCCTGTAACGTCTGGCAGATAGCGGCGACCCGGCGCCGTTCATAGCGGTCAGCCACGTGACCGGTGTGCAGCATGAACAGCACGCGCGGCACGAATTCCACCAGGCCGACCAGGCCCAGGTCCAAGACGTTGCCGGTCAGCTGGTAGAGGTTCCAGCCGATCGCCACGGTGAGCATCTGGAAGCCGCTGGCGGTAAAGATCCGCGCCAGCCAGAACGCGATGAAAGGGCGGTGGTGACGTAACAACAACGCAGGTTCACTGGGCATCGGCAATCAGGTCGGCAACGGGAGAATGGCGAGATTAGCATCAAGCTGTAACAAATAGTTGCAAGAACTGAGCTGAGGCAAGCTGTCACGCGGCAAAAGACCACACAGTCCTACAGCAAAAATGGGACTACTCTTTCAACGATGCTTGATCCAGATCAAAACCTGCCCCGGGATTGTTCTGGTGGCCGAAAGGCCAGATTCCCCACGCGATGGGTAATAAAAGAAACGAATTGAAATTCGCCACACTCCATATCCGTGGGGGCAGTGGGTGCAGGCTCCCAGCCAGCAGCCGGTATTACCTGACAGAGGAAGACTTATGTTCGGTTTGGAGGCGCTAGATCTCGCCCGAATTCAATTCGCGTTCACCATCTCATTCCACATCCTGTTCCCGGCGATCACCATCGGCCTGGCCAGTTACCTTGCGGTGCTGGAGGGCTTGTGGCTCAAGACCCACAACGACACCTACCGTGACCTCTATCATTTCTGGTCGAAGATCTTTGCCGTCAACTTCGGCATGGGTGTGGTATCGGGCCTGGTCATGGCCTACCAGTTCGGCACCAACTGGAGCCGCTTCTCGGACTTCGCCGGCTCTGTCACCGGGCCGTTGCTGACGTACGAAGTGCTCACGGCCTTCTTCCTCGAGGCTGGTTTCCTGGGCGTGATGTTGTTTGGCTGGAACAAAGTGGGGCGCAAGCTGCACTTTTTTGCCACGGTGATGGTGGCCGTGGGTACGTTGATCTCCACGTTCTGGATTCTTGCCTCCAACAGCTGGATGCAGACGCCCCAGGGTTTTGAAATCATCGATGGCCGCGTGATCCCGACCGACTGGCTGGCAGTGATCTTCAACCCGTCGTTCCCCTACCGCCTGATGCACATGGCCACGGCTGCTTTTGTTGCCACGGCGTTCTTCGTCGGCTCGTCGGCGGCCTGGCATTTGCTGCGCGGCAAGGACAACCCGGCGATCCGCAAAATGCTTTCGATGGCGATGTGGATGGCGCTGATCGTTGCGCCCATCCAGGCGGTGATCGGCGACTTCCATGGCCTTAATACCCTCAAGCATCAGCCGGCCAAAATCGCCGCGATTGAAGGCCACTGGGAAAATATCGGCAACGAGCCCACGCCGTTGATCCTGTTCGGCTGGCCGGACATGAAAGCCGAGAAAACCAAGTACGCGGTCGAGATTCCGTACCTGGGCAGCCTGATCCTGACTCACTCCCTGGACAAGCAGGTGCCGGCGCTCAAGGAGTTCCCGCCTGAAGACCGCCCCAACTCCACCGTTGTGTTCTGGTCGTTCCGGGTCATGGTCGGCCTGGGGTTCCTGATGATCTTCACCGGTCTGTTCAGCCTGTGGCTGCGCCGGGGCGACAAGATGTACACGTCCAAACCGTTCCTGTACCTGGCGTTGTGGATGGGCCCGTCTGGCCTGATTGCGATTCTTGCCGGCTGGTTCACCACCGAAATCGGTCGCCAGCCCTGGGTGGTCTACGGGTTGATGCGCACGGCGGATGCCTCCTCCGGGCATAGCCTGACGCAGATGACCATTACCCTGGTGTTGTTCGTGGTGGTGTACTTCGCGCTGTTCGGTGCGGGCCTGGGCTACATGATGCGCCTGGTGCGCAAAGGCCCCGTGACCCACGACAGTACCGAGCCGGCCCACGGTGGCCCTGGCCAGAAACGCACCCCGGCGCGTCCGTTGTCTGCTGCCGACGACGGCAGTGATAACGACCACGACCACATCCAGCACAAGGGGAATTGAGATGGGTATTGATCTTCCGCTGATCTGGGCCGTGATCATCATCTTCGGCATCATGATGTACGTGGTCATGGACGGCTTCGACCTGGGGATCGGCATTCTTTTTCCGTTTATCCCGGGCAAAGTCGACCGTGACGTGATGATGAACACCGTGGCGCCCGTATGGGACGGCAACGAAACCTGGCTGGTACTCGGCGGCGCGGCGTTGTTCGGCGCGTTCCCGCTGGCCTATTCGGTGGTGCTGTCGGCGCTGTACCTGCCGCTGATCTTGATGCTGATCGGGCTGATCTTCCGCGGCGTGGCCTTTGAGTTCCGCTTCAAGGCCAAGGACCACAAGCGTCACCTGTGGGACAAGGCGTTTATTGGCGGCTCGCTGGCGGCGACTTTCTTCCAGGGGGTGGCGTTGGGCGCCTTTATCGACGGTATTCCGGTGGTGGATCGCCAGTTCGCCGGCGGCTCACTGGACTGGCTCACACCCTTCACGATGTTCTGCGGCGTGGCGCTGATCGTGGCGTATGCCTTGCTCGGCTGCACCTGGCTGATCATGAAGACCGAAGGCAAGTTGCAGGAGCAGATGCACAACCTGGCGCGGCCATTGGCCTTCGTGGTGTTGGCGGTGATCGGCATCGTCAGCATCTGGACGCCGCTGACCCACCCGGAAATCGCGTCGCGCTGGTTCACCTTGCCGAACCTGTTCTGGTTCCTGCCGGTGCCGATCCTGGTGCTGGTTACCATGTACGGGCTGATCCGCGCCGTGGCACGTAATGCGCACTACACGCCGTTCCTGTTGACGCTGGTGCTGATTTTCCTCGGCTACAGTGGCCTGGGGATCAGCCTGTGGCCGAACATCATCCCGCCGTCCGTGTCGATCTGGGATGCCGCCGCGCCGCCGCAAAGCCAGGGCTTCATGCTGGTGGGCACGTTGTTCATCATCCCGTTCATCCTGGGCTACACCTTCTGGAGCTACTACGTGTTCCGCGGCAAGGTCACCCACGAAGACGGCTATCACTAGGAGGATTGAAACATGTCCAAACCTTCGTTGCACGAAATCGAACAGGCCGAGAAGCAGCCATTGTGGCGGCGCCTGGGATGGCTGGCGATGATCTGGACCGGCAGCGTGCTGGCCCTGTTCGTGGTGGCCAGCCTGATGCGCATGTTCATGAATGCGGCAGGCCTGAGCACGCACTGATACTCCTACGAAAAAGCCCTGCTTTTCTTGATCGAAAAGCAGGGCTTTTTTATTTACGCGCCTTGAGGATCACGAACTTGGGCGTGGCCGCTACTTGCTCGACACCACGGAACAGCCGCGCCAGCTTGCTGTGGTAGCCCAGGTGACGATTCCCGACGATGTACAAGGCGCCACCGACCACCAGTGCTTCGCGTGCCTGCTGGAACATACGCCAGGCGAGGAAGTCACCGACCACTTGTTGTTGGTGGAACGGCGGGTTGCACAGCACCACGTCCAGCGATTGCGCCTCCTGGCCGGCCAGGCCATCGTCGGCACGTACGCTGACGTCCCGTTCACCCAAGGCGGCTTGCCAGTTTTCGGCGGCCGATTGCACTGCCATATACGACTCATCCACCAAGGTGTAGTGCGCGTCGGGGTTTTGCAGGGCGCTGGCAATCGCCAGTACGCCGTTGCCGCAGCCCAGGTCCGCCACGCGGGCGCTGCCCAGGCTTTTTGGCAGATGCGGCAGGAAGGCACGGGTGCCGATGTCCAGGCCTTCGCGGCAAAACACGTTGGCGTGGTTACACAACTCGATGACCGGCGCATCCAGGGTATAGCGGGTCGGGTAGGGCGAGACCGCGGCAGGGCGCTGCTCGACGCTGGCGATCAGCAACCGTGCCTTTTTGACCGCCAATGAGGCGTGCATGGGCCCGATGTAACGCTCCAGCAATTCACCTGCGGCCCGGGGCAAATGCTTGACCATCGCACCTGCGATCACCTCGGCGCCGGGCGCCAGTTGCCCTTGCAGGCGGATCAGTTGTTCTTCCAGCAACGCCAGGGTTTTCGGCACGCGGATCAACACGCGATCGAACGGCCCGGTCGCGAGCTGGCTAGCCGGTATGAAGGGCACGGCATCGAAGGGCTTGCCGTTGCGCACCAGGTTTTTTTCCAGGCCCTGGGCGGCGAGGAACGAATCGCCGCTGGAGGTTACCTGTACCTGGCCCTGAAGGCTGGCCGCCAGGGCGCCGAAGCTGTCATTGAGGACCAGCACGCGGGTGGCGGCAGTGGGCTGTTGCGCGGCGAGGTGGCTGAGCAGGTATTCGTCGGCGGCATCGAAGGCTTGCAGCGGATCATTGTGTTGCTCTGGCTGACGAATCAGGTCGAGCTGGGCGAAAGGGCTGTCAAGCAGGGGCATGGCGGGGCAAGGCTCTGGGTAATCAGACGGACCGTCTGAGTGAACGGCGGGGGCCACGCGAAGCGCACCCTCAACACTCAGAATTGGCCGTAAATATTACGTTTTTTTCAACGCGATGACATGCGGTGTTTTGCGTGGGCTAAAACAGCCCGGCTTTAGCGGCACGCAGCACCGCCTGGATCTTGTTATGCACGCCCAGCTTCTTGAAGGTACTGCTGATATGAAAGCCCACGGTGCGCTCGGACAGGCAAAGAATCGCGGCAATCTCGGAGGCGGTCTTGCCCATCGCGGACCACTTGAGTATTTCTGTTTCCCGGGCAGTCAATTTGCTGGGCGCTTTGATCTCGGGTGCGTTGGCGTACTTGCGCGCGACCACCGCATGCATCACATGGCAAAGCCACAACACCTGGGCGGTTTTTTCGTAGAGCTCTGCAGGGGTGACCTTGCCCTTGCTGCGAACCAGGGTCAGCATGCTGAACACCCCCTGGAAATCATGCACGGGTTGGGTCCAGCCGAAATGCACTCCGCATGCCTGGGCCAACTCCCACAGCTGGGGGGCGTCAGCAAAGGTTTTTTGCTCCCAGAGAATGGGCAGTACCGAAGTTTTACAGTGGGTTACAACGGGGTCTACATCGAAGAAGTGTGCTTTTTTATAAATACTGAGCCATTCATTTGGATAGTTATTGAATAAAATTGGTTTTGTAGGGGGGTATTGTGATTGGGTGCTCATGGTAAAGGAGCAATATTCGAAGCCTAGTTCATAGGTGTGGTTTATCACCATCTCAAACACACTGGTGATTTCACTCTCGCCGTCCAGCTTAGGTAGCCGGGTATTATGCCAATTGACCATCGGTGACTCTCCATAGGTGTCTATGTAACCTGGGTACGTCCTGATCTCCCAATGCAGCTCGAAAAGAAGTGTAGGGTAAGTCCTACAACTGAGTTTAAAAAAAATTTTATCTACAGGGCTCGTTTAGTTCGCCGGTTTTGTACAAGACTCGAAGTTTTGTATAGGAGCGCTTGGCAGGGGCTTTTTTTTCAATGTTTTGAAGGTGGTATCAAAATGATGTCGCTGTAAGTGCCGTTGCTTCTAGTGAGGTATTCGGGGCACGTTAATAGCCAAATAGTTAGTTCCGGAGTGGAGTGCATGGTTGACCCCGTGATGGGCAAAAAACGTGCAGCCCAGCTGAGTGTGCTTTGAGCGATTGCAAAGCCAGTACCAATCATCGGTGTTTGCGCGGGCTGTTTTGAGGGACACTAAAGGCCTGTGCAAAACGGAGCCCCCCATGACGGCCAGTGCTGAGAAATTTACCCGCCAGACCCTGCTCGATGTGCAATCGCTGACCCCCAGCCTGTTCACCCTGCGCACCACCCGCGATGCCGGTTTTCGTTTTACCGCCGGCCAGTTCGTGCGCCTGGGCGTTACCAAGGCGGATGGCAGCACCGTCTGGCGTGCCTATTCCATCGTGTCTTCGCCGTTTGACGAGCATCTGGATTTCTTTTCCATCGTGGTCCCCGGTGGTGAGTTCACCAGTGAACTGAGCCGTCTGAAGGTGGGCGATACCTTGCTGGTAGAGCGCCAGGCTACGGGTTTTCTGACTCTCAACCGCTTTGTCGACGGGCGCGACCTGTGGTTGCTGGGAACCGGTACGGGCGTCGCGCCGTTCCTGTCGATCCTGCAGGACTTCGAAGTCTGGGAAAAATTCGAGCGCATCATCCTGGTGTACAGCGCCCGGGAAGCCAAGGAACTGGCCTACCAGTCGCTGATCGACACACTGGGTGAGCGCGAGTACCTGGCCGAGTACGCCCACAAGCTCACCTACATTCCTATCGTCACCCGCGAGCAGCATCCGGGCGCGTTGAATGGGCGTATTACGGCCTTGATCGAAAATGGCGAATTGGAGCGGGCCGCCGGCGTGGAGCTGACGGCGCAGGATTCGCGCGTACTGATTTGCGGCAACCCGCAGATGGTCGATGACACGCGCCAGTTGCTCAAGCAGCGGGACATGCAACTGAGCCTGAGCCGACGGCCTGGCCAGGTGGCGGTAGAAAATTATTGGTAGAAAAAAGGCGCCTTGCGAGGCGCCTTTTTTGCATCCGCCGGTTAAAGCGGCTTGTTGTTCTGTGCCTTGAGCAGATCGCGGATCTCGCCCAGCAGCACTTCTTCCTTGCTCGGCGTCGGCGGCAGGCTTGGGGCCACGGCTTCTTCGCGCTTCAGACGGTTGATCGCCTTCACGCCCATGAAGATTGCAAACGCGACGATCACAAAGTCGATGATGCTCTGGATGAACTTGCCGTAGGCCAGGACAACAGCGGGGACATCGCCCTGTGCTGCCTTGAGCGTGACGGCCAGATCGGCAAAGTCCACACCACCGATCAGCAGGCCGATGGGAGGCATTATCACGTCGCCTACAAATGAGGAAACAATCTTGCCGAAGGCAGCACCGATGATGATACCGACGGCCATGTCGACCACATTACCTTTGACCGCGAAGGCCTTGAACTCACTGATCACGCCCATAGGTTATTCCTTGTTACAGTTGAGGAGGGTGGAGGTCAGTGTAATTCAGTCGAACAGCGCTTGCTCGACACAACTGTTAACACTGTCGGTTTTTATCGACACATCAAATCGCAAATAGTTTGCAAAGTGCCATCAATCGCGCGCGAATTAGCCGCTATTTCAGCGGGTTACCAGATTTTTTTCTTAATCGGGTCTGTGGTGTTTTTCTATTTATCTTCTGACTCGCAGGTCACTAGCCTCTGGCAAGCACAACTGAATGTGCATTAAAAAAACCAGAGGAAACCTCGATGAATACTCCAATCAGCCGCAGGCCCGTGTCGGCGCGCCATGCGCTGGCACTGGTAACCGCCAGCCTGCTTTCCCTCTCTGTGCAAGCCGCCAACCTGACCCGCGATAACGGGGCCAACGTCGGTGATAACCAGAACTCCCAGACCGCCGGCGCCAATGGCCCGGTGTTGCTGCAGGATGTGCAACTGATCCAGAAGCTGCAGCGCTTCGACCGCGAACGCATCCCGGAGCGCGTGGTGCACGCACGCGGCACGGGCGCCCATGGCACCTTCACCGTGACCGACAACCTCAGCGACCTGACCAAGGCCAAAGTGTTCGCCGCCGGTGAAACCACGCCGGTGTTCGTGCGCTTCTCGGCGGTGGTGCATGGCAACCACTCCCCGGAAACCCTGCGGGACCCACGGGGCTTCGCCACCAAGTTCTATACCGCCGAAGGTAACTGGGACCTGGTCGGTAATAACTTCCCAACGTTCTTTATTCGCGATGCCATCAAGTTCCCGGACATGGTCCATGCCTTTAAACCGGACCCGCGCACTAACCTGGACGATGACTCGCGCCGTTTCGACTTCTTCTCCCATGTTCCAGAGTCCACTCGTACACTGACCGAGTTGTACTCGGACTCCGGCACCCCCGCCAGTTACCGCGAAATGGACGGCAATGGCGTACATGCCTACAAGTTGATTAACACTAAAGGTGAAGTGCACTACGTCAAGTTTCATTGGAAGAGCCTGCAGGGCATCAAGAACCTTGATCCCAAGCAAGTTACCGAAGTACAAGGGCGTGACTACAGCCATATGACCAATGATCTGGTCACGCACATCAACAAAGGCGACTTCCCTAAGTGGGACCTGTATGTGCAGGTGCTCAAGCCTGAAGACCTGGCCAAGTTTGATTTCGACCCACTGGATGCCACCAAGATCTGGCCGAATGTGCCCGAGCGCAAAGTCGGGCAAATGGTGCTGAACCGCAACCCGGCCAATGTGTTCCAGGAAACCGAGCAAGTCGCGATGGCCCCGGCCAACCTGGTACCGGGTATCGAGCCGTCGGAAGACCGCTTGCTGCAGGGGCGGGTGTTCTCCTACGCCGATACGCAGATGTACCGCCTGGGCGCGAACGCCCTGCAGTTGCCGATCAACGCTCCACGGGTCACCGTCAACAACGGCAACCAGGATGGCGCGATGAACTTTGGCAAGACCACCACCGGTGTGAATTACCAGCCAAGCCGCCTGTTGCCGCGCGAAGAGCCGCAAGCCGCACGCTACAGCCAGGCGCCGCTGTCGGGCAGCACCCAGCAGGCCAAGATCCAGCGTGAGCAGAACTTCAAGCAGGCCGGTGACCTGTACCGTTCCTACACCAAGAAAGAGCGCGAAGACCTGATCAACAACTTCGGCGGCTCATTGGCCACCACCGATGACGAGAGCAAGCACATCATCCTGTCGTTCCTCTACAAGGCCGATCCCGAGTACGGCACTGGCGTGGCCAAGGTCGCCAAGGGCGACCTGGCTCGCGTAAAGGCGCTGGCGGAAAAACTGACTGACTGATTCGTTGGTTATGGTCGGCGCCTTCACGGGCGTCGACCTTTGGCAGGAGAACACCCTATGCGCATCACTATCGGTTTACTGATGGCCATGCTGGCCTTCGCTGCCCATGCCGAGTCCCCCGACCCGGTGGCGCTCAAGGCACAGTTGCAGGACTACTATTTCGACGCCGCCCGTCGTGGCGACCTCGACATGCTCAACACCTTCATAGAGTCCGGCTACGGCCTCAATGCCCAGGATGACAAGGGCTACACCGCATTGATCCTGGCTGCTTATCACGGCCAGGGCCCGTATGTGGAGCGTCTGCTCGATGCCGGCGCCGACGCCTGCGTGCAGGATAAACGCGGTAACACAGCGTTGATGGGCGCCATCTTCAAAGGTGAGCTGAAAATCGCCCAGCGCCTGTTGGCCACCGACTGCAACCCCGACCAACGCAACGGCGCAGGGCAGACCGCCGCCATGTACGCCGGGTTGTTCAAGCGCGTCGAGTTGCTGGGCGCGCTGCAAGCCAAAGGCGCCGACCTGAACGCCGAAGACCCCGTAGGTAACAGCGCTTCACGTTTGGCTAATGGCGAAATCCGGACCCCAGCGTCGCGCTGAGCTATCATCGCGGTTTTTCGGTTGGAGGTTCTCATATGGCAAAGGCCAAGCGCATGTACGGCTGCACAGAGTGCGGCGCGACCTTTCCCAAATGGGCGGGCCAGTGCTCCGAATGCGGCGCGTGGAACACCCTGACTGAAACCATGATCGAGAGCGGCGGTGCCGCGGCCCCCACCGGTCGTGCCGGCTGGACCGGGCAACAGGCGCAGATCAAGACCCTGGCCGAAGTCAGCGTCGAAGAGATCCCGCGCTTTTCCACCGCCTCCGGCGAGTTGGACCGGGTGCTGGGCGGTGGCCTGGTGGACGGCTCGGTGGTATTGATTGGCGGTGACCCGGGCATCGGCAAGTCCACGATCCTGCTGCAAACCCTGTGCAGCATCGCCAGCCGCATGCCTGCGTTGTATGTCACCGGCGAAGAGTCCCAGCAGCAAGTGGCCATGCGTGCCCGGCGCCTGGGCTTGCCCCAGGACCAACTGCGGGTCATGACCGAAACCTGCATCGAAAGCATCATCGCCACGGCGCGCATCGAAAAGCCCAAGGTCATGGTTATCGACTCGATCCAGACGATTTTCACTGAACAACTGCAATCGGCACCCGGCGGTGTGTCCCAGGTGCGCGAAAGCGCGGCGCTGTTGGTGCGTTACGCCAAGCAGAGCGGCACGGCGATCTTCCTGGTCGGCCACGTGACCAAGGAAGGCGCACTGGCCGGGCCACGGGTGTTGGAACACATGGTCGACACCGTGTTGTATTTCGAAGGGGAATCCGACGGTCGCCTGCGCTTGCTGCGAGCGGTGAAGAACCGTTTTGGCGCCGTCAACGAACTGGGGGTGTTCGCCATGACCGACCGGGGGCTGAAAGAAGTCTCGAACCCCTCGGCGATTTTTCTCACCCGCGCTCAGGAAGAAGTCCCAGGCAGTGTGGTGATGGCCACCTGGGAAGGCACCCGGCCGATGCTGGTGGAAGTCCAGGCGTTGGTGGATGACAGCCATTTGGCCAACCCCCGCCGGGTCACGCTGGGGCTGGACCAGAACCGCCTGGCGATGCTGCTGGCGGTGCTGCACCGGCATGGCGGCATTCCGACCCACGACCAGGATGTGTTCCTCAACGTGGTGGGCGGGGTCAAGGTGTTGGAGACCGCGTCCGACCTGGCGTTGATGGCGGCGGTGATGTCCAGCCTGCGTAATCGGCCGTTGCCCCATGACTTGCTGGTGTTTGGGGAGGTGGGGTTGTCGGGCGAAGTGCGCCCGGTGCCGAGTGGGCAGGAGCGGTTGAAGGAAGCGGCCAAGCATGGCTTCAAACGGGCGATTGTGCCCAAGGGCAATGCGCCGAAGGAGGCGCCGTCGGGGTTGCAGATTATTGCTGTGACGCGGCTGGAGCAGGCGTTGGATGCCCTGTTCGAATAATCCGCAACACTGCTGAACACCTGTGGGAGCTGGCTTGCCTGCGATAGCGGCGGGTCAGCTTACCCATCCTTGTCTGATACACCGCCATCGCAGGCAAGCCAGCTCCCACCCTTGATTCATGTTGGCGGCTAGAGCTCCAGCAGGGCGCCCAACTCGCGCTCCAGTTCTTGCTCATCACCCAGGTTCAACTCAACGAACCTACGCAAATGGCTGATCGAGTCCAGATCAATGTGCTTGCACACAAAGCCCAATTGGCCCTGATCTTCATGGGTCAGCCGCGCTTGCATCTTTATATGCGTCTTCTGGTCCAGGCGTATGTCGACGTCAAAGGGCAGCGCTTTATTCCCCTTCCAGTCGTCAGGCCGTTCCACCAGCAATCCCTTGAGTGACAGATCCACCATTTTCACCGGCCATTCGCTGCCGTTTTGCCGAAGTTCGGCCGTGGCATCAAAGGCGATTCGGCGAAAACGGCGACGTTCAGACGCATGTTCGGTCATGGTATAGCCCTCTGTGAATGGGAGGAGTGTAGCCCGGGGCCATCAAGGGGCGTTTATTTCGGCTTTTTTTAACGGTTGAAGGCTCTAGACCAACGTAGGGGGCTGGTCTTTAAGGCCAGTAGCGCTAAACTCGGGCTGGCTGTCCTTTCTGTCCACCCTGGCTGGAATATAAAAATGAAAAATAATAATAGCCTGCTACGCCACTTACCCTGGCTGGTGCTGGCAATTGTAGGCGCGTGCGCCCTGGGCGTAGTGGCCTTGCGCCGCGGCGAGGCGATCAACGCCTTGTGGATTGTGGTCGCTGCGGTGGCCATCTATCTGGTTGCGTACCGTTACTACAGTCTGTTCATCGCCAACAACGTGATGCAACTCGATCCACGGCGGGCAACCCCTGCGGTGGTCAACAACGATGGTCTGGACTACGTGCCGACCAACAAACACATTCTTTTCGGTCACCACTTTGCAGCGATTGCCGGTGCAGGCCCGTTGGTGGGCCCGGTGCTGGCGGCGCAAATGGGCTATCTGCCCGGTACCCTGTGGCTGATTGCCGGGGTGGTGCTGGCCGGTGCGGTGCAAGACTTCATGGTCCTGTTCCTGTCCACCCGTCGCAACGGCCGTTCCCTGGGGGATATGGTGCGCGAAGAGATGGGCCGTATTCCCGGGACCATCGCGCTGTTCGGCTGCTTCCTGATCATGATCATCATCCTCGCGGTGCTGGCGCTGATCGTGGTCAAAGCCCTGGCCGAGAGCCCATGGGGCATCTTCACGGTGATGGCGACCATCCCGATCGCGATGTTCATGGGCATCTACATGCGCTACATCCGCCCGGGCCGCATCGGTGAAATCTCGATCATCGGCGTGCTGTTGCTGCTCGGTTCGATCTGGCTGGGCGGGCAGATTGCCGCTGATCCGGTGTGGGCCAAGGCGTTCACCTTCACCGGTATCCAGATCACCTGGATGCTGATCGGCTACGGTTTCGTGGCCGCTGTGCTGCCGGTGTGGCTGATTCTGGCGCCCCGCGACTACCTGTCGACGTTCCTGAAAATCGGCACCATCATCGCCCTGGCGATTGGCATCCTGATCACCATGCCTGATCTGAAAATGCCGGCACTCACCCAGTTCATCGACGGCACCGGCCCGGTGTGGAAGGGCGGCCTGTTCCCGTTCCTGTTCATCACCATTGCCTGTGGCGCGGTCTCGGGCTTCCATGCGCTGATCTCCTCGGGCACCACGCCCAAGTTGCTCGCCAGTGAGAGCCATGCCCGTTACATCGGTTACGGCGGCATGCTGATGGAGTCGTTCGTGGCCATCATGGCGATGGTTGCCGCCTCGGTGATTGAGCCCGGCGTGTACTTCGCCATGAACAGCCCGGCTGCCATTGTCGGCACCGACGTGGTCACCGTGGCGCAAACCGTCAGCAGTTGGGGCTTTGCCATTACGCCTGAGGCGCTGTCAGCCGTTGCCCACGATATCGGTGAAACCACCATCCTGGCACGTGCCGGCGGCGCGCCGACTTTGGCGGTAGGTATCGCGCAGATCCTGCACAGCGTGCTGCCGGGTGAAAACACCATGGCGTTCTGGTACCACTTTGCGATCCTGTTCGAAGCGCTGTTCATCCTTACGGCAGTGGATGCCGGTACCCGCGCCGGTCGTTTCATGCTGCAAGACCTGCTCGGTTCCTTCGTGCCTGCGCTCAAACGCACCGAGTCCTGGACTGCCAACCTGATTGCTACCGCAGGCTGCGTGGCGATGTGGGGTTACTTGCTGTACCAGGGCGTGATCGACCCGCTGGGTGGCATCAATACCTTGTGGCCGCTGTTCGGTATCTCCAACCAGATGCTGGCCGGTATCGCGCTGATGCTGGCGACCGTTGTGCTGATCAAAATGAAGCGTCAGCGCTACATCTGGGTGACCATGTTGCCGGCTGTCTGGCTGCTGATCTGCACCACCACGGCAGGCTTCATCAAGCTGTTCGACGCCAACCCGGCGATCGGCTTCCTGTCGCTGGCCAAGAAATACAGCGATGCCCTGGCTAACGGCCAGATCCTCGCCCCGGCCAAGAGCATCGACCAGATGCAGCACGTGATCTGGAACGCCTACACCAACGCAACGCTGACGGCGCTGTTCCTGTTCGTGGTGTTCAGCATCCTGTTCTATGCGCTCAAAGTCGGCGTCGCCGCCTGGGGTAACAAAGAACGTACGGATAAAGAAGCCCCGTTCCAGGCTGTACCGGACGCGTAAACGAGGATTGCAAGCATGTTCAATGACATCAGTCGCCTCGGTAAATACCTCGGTCAGGCCGCCCGCCTGATGGTCGGCATGCCCGACTACGACACCTACGTCGAGCATATGCAAACCAAACACCCGGACAAGCCGGTGATGGACTACAAGGCGTTCTTCCGGGAACGCCAGGAAGCCCGTTACGGCGGCAAGGGTGGGCCCAAGTGCTGCTGACCCGGTAACGCGGGCCAATGCAATATCCCTGTGGGAGCAGGGCTTTCTGTGGGAGCTGGCTTGCCTGCGATAGCATCACCTCGGTCTGACGCAAGCACCGAGTTGTCTGCATCGCAGGCAAGCCAGCTCCCACAGGGGCCTTTGCTCCCACATTTGTTTCTGTTTTTCTTCAAGGAGAATCTCTTGTCCTCTCCCATCCCCGTCACCATCCTCAGTGGCTTTCTCGGCGCCGGCAAGACCACCTTGCTGCGCCACCTGCTCAAAGCCGAGCACGGCTTGAAAATCGCCGTGATCGAAAACGAATTCAGTGACGCCGGTATCGACACCCAACTGCTGGGCGACGAGCCGGTGCAAGTGATGACCCTGTCCAACGGCTGCGTGTGCTGCACCATCCACACCGACCTGACCAAAGCCCTGTACCTGCTGCTGGAACGCCTGGACAGCGGCGAGATCGCCTTCGACCGGCTGGTGATCGAATGCACCGGCCTGGCCGACCCGGCGCCGGTGGCCCAGACGTTCTTCATCGACGAAGAACTGCGCGAGCGTTATATCCTCGACGGCATCATCACCTTGGTGGATGCGGCCCACGCCGAGCATCACCTGACCCAGACCATCGCCCAGGCCCAGATCGGCTTTGCCGACCGCTTGCTGGTGAGCAAACGCGACTTGGTAGACGACGCCAGCTTCGACGCCCTCAGCCAGCGCCTCACCCGCATCAACCGCCGTGCGCCGATTCGCGTAGTGGACCACGGCAAGATTGATTTGGCCGAGCTGCTGGACGTACGCGGCTTCAACCTCAATGCCGGCATGAGCCTGCGCCCGGTGAGTGCAGCGCCTTCGGTGGACCGTATTTCCAGCCTGGTGCTACGCACCGACCAGCCGCTGGATATCGACCGTCTCAGCGAGTTCATGAACGAACTGCTGGAAGACCATGGCAAGCAACTGCTGCGTTACAAAGGCGTGTTGAACATTGCCGGGGAGGATCGACGCATGGTGTTCCAGGGCGTGTTGAAGCTGTATGGCTTCGACTGGGATACCGAATGGGCCGAGGGCGAGGCGCGGGAGAGTGTGATCGTGTTTATTGCCGATGAGCTGCCCGAAGACAAGATTCGCCAAGGCTTTGAGCGGGTCTACCAATGAACTCGGCTTGAAATGCACGCCAATGTGGGAGCTGGCTTGCCTGCGATAGCGGTGGGTCAATCACTGATGGGCTGACTGCACAACCGCCATCGCAGGCAAGCCAGCTCCCACACTTGACCCTGTTTCAAATTGAAATCGGCATAAAAAAGCCCGGCTCATGAGCCGGGCTTCTTATTCACGCAACTGCCATCAAGCGCCGTATACCGGCAGCTTCTTGCAGATGGCCTTGACCTTCTCACGTACCGCGTCGATCACGGCTTCGTTGTTCAGGTCGGCCAGGATGTCGCAGATCCAGCCCGCCAGTTCCTTGCACTCGGCTTCCTTGAAGCCACGGGTGGTCACTGCCGGGGTGCCGAAGCGCAGGCCGGAGGTGACGAACGGCGAACGTGGGTCGTTCGGCACGGAGTTCTTGTTCACGGTGATGAAGGCTTTGCCCAGGGCAGCGTCAGCATCTTTACCGGAAATGTCCTGCTTGATCAGCGACAGCAGGAACAGGTGGTTTTCAGTACCGCCGGACACCACGTCAAAACCGCGCTCGATGAACACGCTGGCCATGGTCTTGGCGTTCTTGACCACTTGTTGCTGGTAGGTCTTGAACTCAGGCTGCAGTGCTTCCTTGAAGCAGATCGCCTTGGCCGCGATCACGTGCTCCAGCGGGCCGCCTTGGGCGCCCGGGAAAACGGCGGAGTTGAGCTTCTTCTCGATCTCGGCGTTGGCACGCGCCAGGATCAGGCCGCCACGTGGACCGCGCAGGGTCTTGTGGGTCGTGGTGGTGACCACGTCAGCGTAAGGCACTGGGTTGGGGTAAACGCCCGCAGCCACCAGACCGGCCACGTGGGCCATGTCGACGAACAGGTAGGCACCGACCTTGTCGGCGATTTCACGGAAGCGTGGGAAGTCCAGGATCTGCGAGTAGGCAGAGAAACCGGCCACGATCATTTTTGGCTTGTGCTCGACCGCCAGGCGCTCGACTTCGTCGTAGTCGATCAGGCCGTTGGCATCGATACCGTACTGAACGGCGTTGTACAGCTTGCCGGAGGACGAAACCGTGGCGCCGTGGGTCAGGTGACCGCCGTGGGCCAGGCTCATGCCCAGGATGGTGTCGCCGCCTTGCAGCAGGGCCAGGTACACGGCGCTGTTGGCTTGGGAACCGGCGTGTGGCTGGACGTTGGCGTAATCGGCGCCGAACAGCTCTTTTGCACGGTCGATGGCCAACTGCTCAACCACGTCGACGTACTCGCAACCACCGTAGTAGCGCTTGCCTGGGTAGCCTTCGGCGTACTTGTTGGTCAGAACCGAACCTTGAGCCTCCATCACCGCAGGGCTGGTGTAGTTTTCCGAAGCGATCAGCTCAATGTGCTCTTCCTGGCGCACGGCTTCTTGCTCCATGGCGGCGAAGAGATCGGCGTCGTACTTGGCAATAGTCAAATCACGGCTGAACATGGCGGTCCTCAAGGATCGGGGGCAGAAAAGGAGGGCATTCTAACCCAATGGGTTTTAGATGGCATATGAAAGGACATCATGTCGCGGACAAGTGGTTTTCACTCAGCCCCTGATCGTTCCCACGCTCTGCGTGGGAATGCATCCCGTGGCGCTCTGCGTCACATTTAAAAGCGGACGCAGAGCGTCCAGAATTGCGTTCCCACGCGGAGCGTGGGAACGATCAGGGACGGCACTTTCAGTCAAACATGAACAGCGCATCATTACTGAACTGCACCTCAAACCGATTCGCCGGCATTGGCCGCCCGAACAGGTAACCCTGCACCTCATCACAGCCATGCTCACGCAGGAAGTCCAACTGCTCATGGGTTTCCACCCCTTCGGCAATCACCGCCAGGTTCAGGCTGTGGGCCATGGCAATGATCGCCCGGGCAATCTGTGCGTCCTGCTCACCCGAGGGCAGGCCGTCGACGAAGGTGCGGTCGATCTTCAGCACATCGATAGGGAATTGCTTGAGGTAGTTGAGCGACGAATAACCGGTGCCGAAGTCATCCACCGCGATGCTCAGGCCTAGGTTTTTAAGGCTGGCGAGGATCTGCAGGGCTTCGTTGACTTCACGCATCAGGATACTTTCGGTCAGTTCCAGCTCCAGGCACGCCGGCGGCAGGCCGGTGTCCTTGAGGATAGTGGCGATGCGCGTGCCCAACTGGCCGTCGGAGAACTGCCGCGCCGAGATGTTCACTGAGACTTTCGGCACGCGCACCTTGTTCTGGTGCCAGGTCTTGAGCTGGCGGCAGGCTTCGCCGATTACCCAGTCGCCCACATCCACCACCAGTCCGAGCTCTTCCAGCACCGGGATAAAGTCCCCGGGCGGTACCAGGCCACGGCGCGGGTGGCGCCAGCGCAGCAGGGCTTCGGCGCCGGTCAGGCGTTTGCCGTCGCCGCTGAATTGCGGCTGGTAATAGAGCACGAATTCGTTCTGGTCCAAGGCGTGGCGCAGGTCGCTTTCCAGTTCCAGGCGCTCCAGGGCGCTGGCGTTCATGTCGGCCTGGTAGAACTGGAAGTTGTTCTTGCCGCGCTCTTTAGCGTGATACATCGCCGTGTCGGCGTTTTTCATCAATTGGCTCAGCTCGTTGCCGTCTTGCGGGCTCAGGGCGATGCCGATGCTGGCGGTCACGAAGAATTCGCGGCCCTCCAGCACAAAAGGTTTGACCAGGCTGGCGAGGATCTGCTCGGCCACATGAATGGCGCGGTTCAGTGCCATGTCACGGCTGACCCGTGGTTGCAGGAGCAAGGTGAATTCGTCGCCGCCCATGCGCGCCACGGTGTCGTCCTCGGCCACGCAGCCGAGCAGGCGCGTGGCCATTTCCTTGAGCATGCGGTCGCCGGCCGCGTGGCCGAGGGAGTCGTTGATCGGCTTGAAACGGTCGAGGTCGAGGAACATCAGCACCACCCACGACTTCTGCCGTTCGGCGGACTGCAACGCGGTGTGCAGGCGGTCCTGGAACAGGGTGCGGTTGGGCAGGTGGGTCAGGGCGTCGTAGTAGGCCAGGCGGTGGATGCGCTGCTCACTGGCCTTGCGCTCGCTGATATCGCTGAAGAAACACACGTAACTGGCCAGGTCGCCTTCGTCGTCGAACACCGCGGTAATGCCCACCCAGGCCGGGTAATGCTCGCCATTGAGACGCTTGAGCCACACCTCGCCTTCCCAGGTGCTGTGCTGGTGCAATTGCTTGAGCACATAACGCAGATGGGCTTCCTGCTGCTCATCGACGGTGAGCATATTGGGCAACTGGTCGAGCACATCGCTCACCGCATAGCCGCTGACCCGGCTGAACGCCTCGTTGGCTTGCACGATATAACCGGCCGGGTCGGTGATCAGGATCGCCGAGGTGGAATGCTCGAATACCGTGGCCGCCATGCGCAGGTCTTTTTCGGCGCGGCGTTGCTGGCTGATATCGCGGCCCACGCCGAGGATGCCTTCAAACGCGCCATGTTCATCCCACACCAGCACCAGGCGCAGTTCTATCGGCACCTTGCGCCCGTCGGCGCGCAGGCAGTCGAACAGAAACAGTTGGGTCTGCAGTTCATCGCGCAAGGTGTTCAAGGCGTCGGGGTTGCCGAGGGCGCGGCTGACCTGTTCCATCAGGCTATAGATGCCGGTCAACTGCTGAGGGTTGGCAACGATCGACTGCCAGCCGTTCTTGAACACCCAGTCCACGTCATAGCCCAGGACGGTGTTGACCGAGGGGCTGATGTAGTTGAGGGCCAGTTGGCTGTCGGTGGAGCAGATCACGTCGCTGATGCTTTCGGCCAGCATCCGGTAGCGCTGTTCACTGTCGCGCAGCGATTCACTGGCCTCGATCTGGTCGGTAATGTCCTTGGCCACGCCGATGATCCGGGTGACCACCGTAGACGTATCGCGGGCCAGGGCCTGTTCGCGGATATCGAAGCGGCGCCACTGGTTATTGCGGTGACGAAAGCGCAGTTGGCAGTGCAATTGGGTCGTATAGCCGACCTGGCGTTGTTGTTGGCGCGCGTCATGGTAGTGCTCGGCGTCTTCGGGGTGCAGCAGGATTTCCCAGAAGTACTCACCCATTTGCTGCAGTTCGGCTTTGTTGTAGCCCAGGGTGTGACCCAAATGATGGTTGCTGAAAATCATGCGCTGGCTGATCACGTCTTGCACATACAGGTGGTCGGGCACGGTGCGCACCACATCCGACCAGAAGCTTTCACGCTCCACCAGCGACAACTCGATCAGCTTGCGGCTGGTGATGTCGCTGATGCTGAGAATCACGGCCTTGACGTCACCCTGCTGCTCGGGCAAACGCATCACCAGCCACAGGTACTGTTCGTTGCCGGCCACGTCGTTGAGCTGGATTTCCAGCTCCAGCTGTTTTTGCCGGGTCAGTACGGCTTCCAGCACCTGATAGCCGATGGACGTGGCATTGCGCGGGCAGTCATCGATCAGGCGTTCCCACGCCTGCTCGCAGGACGCGACGTTGAGCAGGCGCACGGCCATCTGGTTGACCTCGGTGACGCGCAACTCCTTGAGCAGTTGCTTGCGCTCCGTGGGGTTGGCCTGCAACCAGGCGTGCAACTGCTCACGGCTTTGCACCTGGGTCTTGTTGCAAAACGCCTTGAGCCCCGACAGGTCCAACACGCACAACGCGACGCCGGTGCCTTCGAAGATGTCCTGGTAGCGTCGCCGGCCTTCGTTCACCTGGCGTTGGCGACGGCGCATGTTGAGCAGCACGATCACCGGGATCAGCGAAAACGCCAGGCCCAGCAGGCACTTGCCGATAAAGGCGGGCAGTAGTTGTTCCAGCACCGCGCTGCGGTCAAACATGCCGCGCAGTTGCCAATCGCTTTTGCTCAACGGCGTGACCAGCACGCTGCGGTTCAATTCTTCCGGTGTCAGGGCGCCGGACCACTGCGCCGGCATGCCGCTGTCACGGCTGACCACACGATGGTTCAGGCTGTTCTCGATTGCCCACATCGGGCGCTGGCCCTGGACATCCTGGCGTGTGAGGTTGGCCAGATAATTGGGCGCCAGGCGCAAGGCCCAGTACACCTTGGAGCCACCGCTGGGTTGGTGCAGCAACAGATAGATGACCGTGCCGTCATTATCATTGCTCAGGTAGTAGGACTGGGCGTGACTGCGCTTGACCAGGTCTTCGAGCAGGGCACTGTCTTGGCTGCCTTCGGCAGTGTCGCTGATCAGTGCGCCGCTGGGGGCGAGCAGGGCGAAGCTGCGCAGGTCCGGTAATGAGCGCTGCAGCGTGCGCATCAGGGCCTGCTGCTGTTCGGCATTGCGCGGCGGCTCGACAATCGGCAACAGGTTCAGGGCGATCTGTGCGCTCAGGGCCATGTTCTGGCTGATCTGCTCGGCCAGGTCGGCGCTGTAGTCGATGGTGTATTGCTGTTGGTTTTTCTGGTTTTGCTGCAATTGGTCCAGCAGTTGCCAGAACAACAGGGCGAGCAACAGCAGGACAAGCGTCGCCAACGCGCCTTTCAAGGTGCCGTGCAGGGGCGCTCCCGGCGCAATATGAGCGGCGCGCAAGGGCGTGGGCGGCGTGACGTTGGACAAACTGTGATCCTGCGGTTTGGCTGGACTGGCGCGCGACGTGCACTATAAGCCGGACGCCCGAAGGGCGGCTAGCATGCCTTGAGTTGTGGCAAAGTGCCAGTCCTGCCTGGCTGGACTGCCCCAGCGCATTCAGGTAGCTTTGCCGGTTACGCGGGGGCGTTCCAGCCCCAGACATTCAGGCTTTTTTTGCTCGCTGGCATTGATGATAGTCAAAGGCCCGCGCGGCGCATGGCCTGGCACGGGCTTCGTCCGCTTAATTCATCAGTCACTGACGCTAGGTTCACCATGGCTCAATACGTCTTCACCATGCATCGGCTGGGAAAAGTTGTTCCGCCGAAGCGGGAAATCCTGAAAAACATTTCGCTGTCCTTCTTCCCAGGCGCCAAGATCGGCGTGCTCGGCCTCAACGGTTCGGGTAAGTCCACCCTGCTGAAAATCATGGCGGGGGTCGACACCGAGTTCGAAGGCGAAGCCCGTCCGATGCCGGACCTGAACATCGGTTACCTGCCGCAAGAGCCGATCCTGGACCCGACCAAGACCGTGCGCGAAGTGGTCGAAGAAGCCGTCAGCGTGATCAAGGACGCCCAGGCCCGCCTCGATGAGGTGTACGCCGCCTACGCCGAACCGGATGCCGACTTCGACAAGCTGGCTGCCGAACAGGCCAAGCTCGAAGCGATCCTGCAGGCGGGCGATGGCCACAACCTGGAGCGCCAACTGGAAGTCGCCGCCGATGCGCTGCGCCTGCCAGCCTGGGACGCCAAGGTCGAGCACCTGTCCGGTGGTGAGAAGCGTCGTGTGGCCCTGTGCCGCCTGCTGCTGTCGGCCCCTGACATGCTGCTGCTCGACGAACCGACCAACCACCTGGACGCCGATTCCGTCGCCTGGCTGGAGCACTTCCTGCACGATTTCCCGGGCACCGTGGTTGCGATCACGCACGACCGTTACTTCCTGGACAACGTCGCCGGCTGGATCCTCGAACTCGACCGCGGCGCCGGTATCCCTTACGAGGGCAACTACTCCGGTTGGCTGGAAGCCAAGTCCGACCGTCTGGCCGCCGAATCCAAGCAGCAATCGGCCCACGAAAAAGCCATGAAGGAAGAATTGGAATGGGTGCGCAAAGGCGCCAAGGCCCGCCAGTCCAAATCCAAGGCCCGTCTGCAACGCTTTGAAGAAATGCAGTCGCAGGAATTCCAGAAGCGCAGCGAAACCAACGAGATCTACATCCCGGCCGGTCCGCGCCTGGGTGACAAGGTCATCGAGTTCAAGAACGTGACCAAAGGCTATGGCGACCGCGTGCTGATCGACAACCTGTCGTTCGCCATGCCAAAAGGCGCGATCGTCGGCGTTATCGGCGGTAACGGTGCGGGTAAATCCACCCTGTTCCGCATGCTGATGGGCAAGGAAACCCCGGACTCCGGCAGCATCGAGATCGGTGACACCGTGCAACTGGCCTGTGTGGACCAGAGCCGCGACGACCTCGACGGCAGCAAGACTGTGTTCCAGCAGATCTCTGACGGTTCCGACCAGATCCGTATCGGCAACTATGAAATCCCGTCGCGCACCTACGTCGGCCGTTTCAACTTCAAGGGCGGCGACCAGCAGAAGTTCGTCAAGGACCTGTCCGGTGGTGAGCGCGGTCGCTTACACCTGGCCCTGACCCTGAAAGAGGGTGGCAACGTGTTGCTGCTCGACGAACCGTCCAACGACCTCGACGTTGAAACCCTGCGTTCCCTGGAAGAAGCCCTGTTGGACTTCCCGGGCGCCGCCATTGTGATCTCTCACGATCGGTGGTTCCTTGACCGCGTCGCGACCCACATCCTGGCGTACGAAGATGACTCCCAGGCGGTGTTCTTCGAAGGCAACTACACCGAGTACGAAGCCGACCGCAAGAAGCGCTTGGGTGAGGCCGCTGCCCAGCCGCACCGTGTGCGTCACAAAAAGCTGGCCTGATGCTGCAATAGCCGCAACAGCCTGTTGAAAAAATACCCCTCACGCAGGGGTATTTTTTTGCCCGCGTTATGCCGGAAGCGTCGTGGGCGCCAGCGTTGGGCGGCTGCGCAGCAATTCTTCGACCACCCCCATAAACGCCTCGACCAACAATGAGCGTGACGGTGAGCGCGTGAGTATCAGCAGGTGTACCCAGGCTTCGGGGTCTGCCAAGGGGCGGTAGACCACGCCTTCCCTGGCCAGGGTGCGGGTGCACTGGGGCACGAGCGAGACACCTTGGCCTGCCGCCACCAGGGCGATGATCGAGGTGATCTGGCGCCCCGCAGGGCCCGGGCGCAGCGCCAGGCCGCGGCGTTGATACAGGTGCTCGATGGAGCCGTTGAGGCCCGAACCGTAATCGCTGGGGAACAGAATCAACGGGTACTCACTGAGCTGGGCGAGGGTGACTTCGCTCTGCTCCGCCAGCGGGTTGTCGCTGCAAAGCGCCGCCACCAGCGGTTCTTGCCCCAACGACAAAGCCTCGACGCCGGTTTGCCCAGCCTCCGGCAGCAGGCGGCTCATGCCGACGTCGATGCGCCCGTCCAGCACGTGCGTGTGCAGGCTGCCGGAAGCGCTCTCCACCAGGGTCAGTTGCACATCGGGAAAACGCTGGGCGAAGGCTTGCAGGGTTTGGCTGAAGAGTTCCGACAACGCGATCGAGCTGGCATAGCCTACGACCAGTTGGCCAGTCGAGCCGGCAGCCAGCTTGGCGGCGATGTCTTGCGCAAGCCTGGCGTGCTCCAGCGCTGCGCGGGCATACGGCAAAAAGTGCTGGCCTTGGGCGGTCAGTGTGACCGTGCGACTGGTGCGGTCGAACAGGCGAAAGCCAAGCTCGGTTTCCAGGGCCGAAATCTGCCGCGTCAGGGGCGGCTGGGCAAGGTGCAGGCGCTGGGCTGCGCGGCCGAAGTGCAGCTCTTCGGCGACCGTCAGGAAGTACCGTAACTTGCGTAGATCAAGCATTCTGTTTCCTGGGTATTGATCGGTCCGAATTCGGTATTGGTGTTCCCTGCGCTGGGTATTCTATAAACATCCTCGACTATAAGACGAGAGGCCACATGAACCCGCGCATGCATCACGCCCGCTTCGCCGTGTTCCTGTGTGGCTGTGCGGCGTTTCTGAATCTTTATGCGACACAGAGCATCCTGCCTGCGTTTGCCGAAAGCTTCCAGGTGAGTGCCCGACAGGCAGGGTGGAGCATCACGGTGACCACGTTGGCCGTGGCGTTGACCGCGCCGTTTGTCGGGCGCCTGACCGGCCGTTTCGAGCAGCGCACGGTGATTGCCGTGGCTGCATTGCTGCTGGCGCTACCGACGCTGCTGACGGCCTATGTGGACAGTTTTGCCGAGCTGCTGGTGTGGCGTTTTGTCGAAGGGATGTTGATCCCAGTGGTGTTCGCCACCAGCGTGGCTTATATCGGTGATCGCTGGCGTGCGGCCACGGTCACCGAGATCACCAGTTTGTACGTCGCGGGGACGGTGCTCGGTGGGTTTGCCGGGCGCTTTGTTTCGGGTGTCATGACCCAATATGTGGGCTGGCGCGAAGCCTTCGAACTGTTGGCGGTGATCAGCCTGCTGGTCGGCCTGCTGATTGTGTGGCTGTTGCCGGCCAATCCGGTGGCGCGGCCCGGCGTTGCGGCCGTGGGCATGCACGGGGTGCGCCGGCTCCTGCGCAAACCCTTGCTGGCGGCCTATGGCGTCGGTTTCTGCGTGCTGTTCTCCCAAGTCGCAACCTTTACCTATGCCGGGCTGTATCTCAGCCAGGCCCCGTTCAACCTGGGCGCTGCAGCCTTGGGCACTTTGTATGCGGTGTTCCTGCTGGCGCTGGTGGTCATTCCTGTTGCGGGGCGCTTGAGCAAATCGCGACCACAATCGCAGTTACTGACCGGCGCTGTGGCGCTCGGCATCTGTGGCTCGGCGCTGACATTGTTGCCGTCCCTGTGGCTGATCGTGCTGGGGCTGGCCCTGAGCTCCACCGGCGTATTCCTGGCACAGGCATCCGCCAATGCGTATATCGCCACCACGGCGGGCCCGGACAAGTCCGGCGCCGTGGGGCTGTACCTGACCGGTTATTACCTGGGCGGCAGCGCCGGCGCCGTGGCCCCGGCCATGCTCTGGAATCAATGGGGCTGGCCGGGCTGCGTGGCGTTGGTCGCAGGTTTTCAGCTGTTGTCGCTGGCGATTGCCCTGCTGGGCTGGAAACCGGTAAAGCCCCAGGCCCTGATCGCCGGACAGCGCGGCAAACCAGCCTGATTTTTTCATCCAATAAAGGACTATGAGAGGTGAACATGACTAACACCGTGATCAAGCGCAGCCAGTTGTTGAAGCTCATCGAACCGGTATTGAACGACATGCCGGCCGGTGCCTTGCGTCACGCGCTGTTCGAAGCCTTCTGGGCTCAGGAAGACGCGCTGGTGGATATCGAAGACGCTTTTGCGCGACTTACCTCGCGTCGGCATTCGCCGGCGGTACTGCGCAAGTTCTTCGCCAGTTGGTCCAAGACCAATAATTCGGCAGCCAGTGTGTCCGGCCTGGCCAACCGCATTACCTTGCTGGCGCGCTCCGATGAAGGCTCCGCCGCCGCGGCGCAGTTGTACCGCGCCTGCGGCAGCCTGCAACGCATCACCGATGAAGATCTGGGCGCGTTGGGCAACACCTTGCACGCAGACCTGTTCTACACCATGGCCACCGCGCTGTGCGGTGATGACCAGTGGATATTGAAGGACAATTGCCTGCCCTCGGCACAGGCGTTCAAGGACTGGACCGACACCCGCCGCCTGCGTGATCGCGACCTGCTGCAGGGGTTGCTGACCACGTTGATCCACGAGGTGTACACCCACGGCGAAGTGGAATTCATCCACCCGCTGTACTCGCAGTGGTTCGTGCGGGACATGGGCGTGCCGCCGGAGAAATCCCGGGCGACGGTGGCCTGGGTCACGGTGCACACCGGCGGTACCGAGAGCAACCATTTCGCCCATGCGGTGGCGGCGGTGAATGAGTTCACCACTGCCATGCAGATTGAAGTGGACCCCGCCACGGCACGCGACATTTTTGCCCAATACCTGCAGCGTAAAGCCAGTGTGATGAGCGACTGTGCGCAGTTGCTGGGTTAACCCGGCCTTTTTGCCTGAGAGCCTCTGACCCAGATGAACACCCTGAAGCAGACCGCAGCGCCATCGTTGTCGCCGCCTGACCCGGTCAGCGTGCGTCGCCGCGCTCTGGTGGCCGGCTGCGGCGCGCATGCCGTGCACGACGGGCTGACCGATGTGATTTATGTGCTGTTGCCGATCTGGCAAGCGCAGTTCGGCCTCAGCTACGCCCAGATCGGCCTGTTGCGCGGTGCCTATGCGGGCATGATGGCCGGTTTTCAGTTACTGGCCAGCCGGGCTGCCGCGCGCTGGGGGCGTGAACGCTTGCTGGTAGGTGGCACGGCGTTGGCGGGCCTGGCCTACCTGCTGGCCGGCCAGGCCGGTGGGCTGGGCGTGTTGTTATTCGCGCTGCTGCTGGGCGGGCTCGGCGCGAGTACGCAGCACCCGCTGGCCTCGTCGTTGATCACCGATACGCACGAGGCCGGCGGGGGCGTCAAACAAGCGCTGTCGCAGTACAACTTCAGCGGCGATATCGGCAAGACCCTGATCCCGGGGCTGATCGGCCTGTTGCTGGCGGTCATCAGTTGGCGCGCCAGTGTCACCCTGCTGGGTGTACTCGGGTTGCTGGCGGCAGGCCTGTTGTGGTGGCTGATCCCGGCACGCACCGAGGCGACGGCGGCGCCGCTGAAAGCCACCCGTACGGGCGACGGCGCCGGCTCCGCGAGCGGCCTGCGTGCGCTGATCGTGACCGGCACGCTGGACAGCGCCGTGCGCATGGGTTTCCTCACCTTCCTGCCGTTTTTGCTCAAGGCCAAGGGCGCCGGGCCTGCGGGCATCGGCCTGGCGCTGACGATGCTGTTCGTGGGGGGCGCCTTCGGCAAATTGTTGTGCGGTTACCTCGGTGCGCGCATCGGCATGATGAAAACGGTATGGGCCACGGAGTTCACCACGGCCGTGCTGATTGTCATGGCGGTGTACTTGCCCTACGCCGGTTTGATGGTGATGTTGCCGCTGCTGGGGCTGGCGCTGAATGGCACGTCGTCGGTGCTGTACGGCGCAGTCCCGGACCTGGCAGGGCCGGGCAGGCGCGACCAGGCGTTCGCCGTGTTCTACACCGGCACCATCGGTGGCGGCGCCTTGGCGCCGGTGCTGTTCGGCAGCCTTGGGGATGCCACCGGTGTGCCCATGGCCGTCCTGTTGCTGGCCGCCACCCTGTTGCTGACCTTGCCGCTGTCCTGGCGGGTTCAGCAAGGGCTGGAGGCCCAAGCCCGGTAGGGCGAACGAACGTTCCAACGTGTTCTGGCAGGTATAACAATGAATAACAGTGAACCGTCTGCCGTGTCATTGCCGTTGTCCGAGCGTGCGCAACGTCTCAGCGCACCCGGCACGTCCAGCATGCGCAGTAAAGCCAATGCCTTGAAAGAAGCCGGCGCCAACGTGGTCAACTTTGCCGCGGGCGAATTGTCCTTCGATGCCTGCCCGGTGATGAAAGCCGCCGCGGCCGATGCGCTCGCCACTGCCCGCAACCGCTACACGCCGCCCATCGGCCTGCCCCAGCTTCGCCACGCGCTGGCGCAGCAGGTCACTCAGCGCTGCGGGGTGAATTACGCCGCCGATGAAATAGCGGTGACCGCCGGTGCCAAGCAGGCGCTGTATAACGCCGCAATGGTGCTGCTCAATCCGGGGGATGAAGTCATCGTCGCGGTGCCGTACTGGGAAACCTTCCCCACCCAGATCCAACTGGCCGGTGGCGTTCCCGTCTATGTCGACACGGCTGCGGATGACTATCGCCTCACCTGCGCAGCGGTCCAGAAGGCCCTGACCCCGCGCACCCGGATGATTGTGATCAACACCCCGAACAATCCGACGGGCACGGTTTATCAGCGCGAAGAACTGCTGGGTATTGCCCGGCTCGCCTTCGCACACAGGCTTTGGGTGGTGTTCGACGAGTGTTACCGCAAACTGGTGCGCGCGCCCCATGAACATCACAACATCGTGTCGCTGTTTGCGCCGCTCAAACATCAGACGGTACTGGTCGATTCGTTTTCCAAGAGCCACGCGGTCACCGGCTGGCGGGTAGGGTATGCGTGCGCGCCCGCCCCAGTCATCGCCGCCATGCACAACCTGCAAGGGCATACGACGTCCAACCCCAGCAGCCTGTCCCAATATGCCGCGCTCGGCAGCCTGATGGTGGACGCGCCGCACTTTACCCGCCAGATCAATGCCTTCCTCGACCAGCAATTGCTCGTGGCCTGCACCTGCCTGGGGCATGTCGACGGCATTCGGTGCGCCCCGCCGGAAGGGGCGTTCTATCTGTTTATCGATGTGTCCCGCAAGTTGGGGGGCCGCTACCTGGGCACCGTTATTCGTGACGTCGACCACTTGGCCGATCTGTTATTGACCGAGGCCCATATCGCGGTAGTGCCCGGCTCTGGCTGTGGCGACGAAAACAGCATCCGCATCTCCTACGCCGTTGAGCGTGAAGCGCTGATTGAGGGCCTCACACGCTTTAGTCGTTTCATGTCAGAAATCGTTGCGCATTAACCCCACCTTAAAAGGATATGAGCCGTGGAAAATCTGAGCCGCCAATTGATCGGGTACGTGAACCAGGCGCTGGTGGATGTCGAGGACGGACATCTGGTCCAGGCCCTGCTCAGCGGTTTCAACAGTCAAACCGCCGCGCTGGACACGTACTGCGAGACCTATGTCGACATGACCTCCAGTAATTGGAGCGAGTCGTCACTGTGTACGTTCTTCTGTGGCTGGCGTAGCCCGGACGGCGCCGCCCATGCCGTCTCGAGCGTCATCGTGCGCATCCTCCAGGAGTCGGCATCGTTGACGGATGACGCCCGGTTGAAAATGCTCGAAGCGGCGGCCCATTGTGGGGAGATCATTGTCGAGGACATCGGGCTGGGTGAAATGCATGGGCATCCGCACCATTCCAAGCTGTATTACCGCATGGCTTCGGCCATCTGCGGCTCCGATGATTGGCGCCTGCAAGACAAATTCCTCAACCCGATTACCAAAGAATTCTCCGGTTGGGTGGGGGAAAAACGCCCATTGGCGCCGCAACTCATCGAAGCGCTGGAAATGATGGCCATGACGGAGTTGTTCAATACCGGCGAATACAACCTGATGACCCCGCTATGGAAGCAGTGGTTGCGCGATGTACGGGGCTATAGCGCCGGTGAGGCCAGCCGCGTCGCAAGTTTTCTCAGCGTGCATTGCGGCAGCGTGGAAGCACGCCACTTCAAGCATGCCGCTGAGGCGTTGCGGCTGTATGCCAGCGCCACCGGGCAGGCCGTGGATTACGCGCGTATCGCGCGGCTCTCCAGGGAGTACGTGGCCAGGGCCTGCGAACATCTGCAAAAGATGGCGTCGGTGCTCAAGTGCGAACAGCCCGCCTGGGATTGAGGCTGTCCGATAACCCTTGTTGTGCCGCTGATAAGGAGCCTGAACCCTATGATGGATACCGAAGCGCGCCGACGCCCTCTGTCGGCGCTATTGGCTAGCAACCGTTGCCTGCGTGTACTCGAAGCCCATAGCCCGATATCGGCGTTGCTCGCGCAGCGCGCCAGGCTGGAAATCAGCCCAGGGCATACGGTGGGGTACGACGCCATCTGGTCGAGTTCGCTGACCGACTCGACCCAGCGCGGGTTACCCGACATCGAAATTCTTTCGCCCAGTAACCGATTGCCGGGGATTCGCGAAATCTTCGATGTGTGCTCGCTGCCGCTGATATTCGATGCCGATACCGGCGGCAAGGCCGAACATTTCGCGATTCATATCAAGATGCTGGAGCGCGCGGGCGTCTCGGCGGTGGTGATCGAAGACAAATGCGGCCTGAAGAAGAATTCACTCTTGGGCATCGAGGTCGACCAGGCGCAGGAGTCCATCGAGGCCTTTTGCGCCAAGCTCCAGGCCGGGTGCACGAGTCGCACCGGCTCAGGGCTGATGATGATTGCCCGGTGTGAAAGCTTGATTCTGGATCGCGGCATGGAAGAGGCGATGGCGCGGTGCCTGGCGTATGTCGAGGCGGGGGCGGATGGCATCATGATCCACAGCCGCAAGCAGGATGGCCTGGAAATCCTGGAATTCGCCCGGCAGTTTCGCCTGCAGCGGCCCAGGGTACCGCTGATTTGTGTGCCGACCAGCTATGTTCACCTGAAGTTCGAGGTGCTGGAGCGAGCAGGTTTCAACGCGGTGATTTATGCCAATCACATGTTGCGCAGTGCCTACCTGGCCATGCGCGATACTGCCGTCGGCATACTCGCCAATGGCAGGACGCTGGAACTGGAGCCACGTTGCCTGGGCATCGACGAGATACTCGACCTAGTGCCCGGTACGCGCTAGAGACATGCGCGGGTCTGTGGGCAAATGCTGTGGGAGCGGGCTTGCTCACGAAGGCGGTGTGTCAGCCACTGAATCTTGAGCTGAACCACCGCTTTCGCAGGCAAGCCAGCTCCCACATGACCGGTGTACTCGATCCAATGTGGGAGCTGGCTTGCCTGCGATAACGGCCTACCTGTTGGTGCAAAACTCAGAGTGAAATCCCCATTTAAGGGCAAAAAAAGGCAGTTATTTATACTTATTGCACCATTTAATTTCACAAAGGCGACATTTTGCCCTGTCACGGTGCGAAACGAATTGATAAAGTCCGGCTCAATCTCCGTTTAACAACAATCAATTTGCCGAGACTGTTCATGACCGAATCCGTCGATTCCTTCCTTGCCCGCCTCAAGAAACGCGACCCGGACCAACCGGAATTCCACCAGGCTGTAGAAGAAGTCCTGCGCAGCCTGTGGTCCTTTCTTGAAGCCAACCCGCACTATCTGACCTCGGGAATTCTGGAGCGCATCTGCGAGCCGGAACGCGCGATCACGTTCCGGGTGTCGTGGGTGGATGACCACGGCAAGGTCCAGGTCAATCGCGGTTTCCGTATCCAGATGAACAGCGCCATTGGGCCCTACAAAGGTGGCTTGCGCTTCCACCCTTCGGTCAACCTGGGTGTGCTGAAATTCCTCGCCTTCGAACAGACCTTCAAGAACTCCCTGACCTCGCTGCCCATGGGCGGCGGCAAAGGCGGCTCGGACTTCGACCCCAAGGGCAAGAGCGACGCCGAAGTGATGCGCTTCTGCCAGGCGTTCATGAGCGAGCTGTACCGCCACATCGGTGCGGACGTGGACGTACCGGCCGGCGATATCGGCGTGGGCGCACGGGAAATCGGCTTCCTGTTCGGCCAGTACAAACGCCTGAGCAATCAATTCACCTCAGTGCTGACCGGCAAGGGCATGACCTATGGCGGTAGCCTGATCCGCCCGGAAGCCACCGGTTTCGGCTGTGTGTATTTCGCCGAGGAAATGCTCAAGCGCCAAGGCCAGAGCGTCGAAGGCAAGCGTGTGGCCGTGTCCGGCTCCGGTAACGTGGCGCAGTACGCGGCGCGCAAGGTCATGGACCTGGGCGGCAAGGTGATTTCCCTGTCGGATTCCGAAGGCACCCTGTACGCCGAAAGCGGGTTGACCGAAGAACAATGGTCGGCCCTGCTGGAGCTGAAAAACGTACAGCGCGGGCGTATCAGTGAGCTGGCCACACGTTTCGGCCTGGAGTTCCGCAAAGGCCAGGCGCCGTGGGAACTGGCCTGCGATATCGCACTACCTTGCGCCACCCAGAACGAACTCGACGCCGAAGCAGCGCGTACCTTGCTGCGCAACGGTTGCCTCTGCGTGGCCGAAGGCGCGAACATGCCGACCACGTTGGAGGCTGTGGATATCTTTATCGACGCGGGCATTCTGTTTGCACCGGGCAAGGCGTCCAATGCCGGTGGTGTGGCGGTGAGCGGCCTGGAAATGTCGCAAAACGCCATGCGCCTGCTGTGGACCGCCGGGGAGGTGGACAGCAAGCTGCACAACATCATGCAGTCGATCCACCATGCCTGTGTGCATTACGGTGAAGAAAACGGCCGTATCAACTACGTCAAGGGCGCGAACATCGCGGGCTTCGTGAAAGTGGCTGACGCGATGCTGGCCCAAGGCATCGTTTAAATCTCGGGTTCGACGCGTAACACTTCGATCAACTGATCGCCGACGGGGCGCTGCCACAGCACCTCGTCGCCCACCTGGGCGCCCAACAAAGCACGGCCCAGGGGCGAGCCCCAGTTGATCAAGCCTGCGTTGGCATCGGCCTGGTCTTCACCGACCAACTGGATGCGCTGCTGTTCGTCCTGCTCGTTGGCGAACGTGACCCAACTGCCGATCTGCACCTTGTCGGTGGACGTGGCCGGCGCGACTACCTGGGCACTCTGCACTCGTTGGTTGAAGTAGCGCAGGTCCCGCTCAAGATCCGCCTGGCGCTGTTTATCGGCCTGCTCACCCTTGGCGGCTTCGTCGCTGTGCTCCCCTTGCAACTGCGCCACCTTGGCCTGCAATTGCGCCAACCCTTGCGCGGTCAGGCGGTTAGGTTGCGCGCTGACCTGGCGCTCCACCGGCTGATCAGCCTGGGCCGCCGCGTTATCTTCATTTACAAAAGCTCGGCTCATGGCGTTCTCCTTCCTATGGAAGTTGGGCCACGTTCGCGGGCTGATCGTTCCCACGCTCCGCGTGGGAATGCATCCTGTGACGCTCCGCGTCACGACCTCGCGAGCGGACGCGGAGCGTCCAGGGCGGCATTCCCACGCGGAGCGTGGGAACGATCAGCGTGAGCGATAGGCTTTGGCGGCGTCACGATCTTTTTCCTGCTGCCAATCGCGCTCGCGGTCGTCCCTGCGGTTTTCCTCGTAATCGCGCAGTTCCTGGTTCTCGCGCATGGCCTTGCACTGACGAAACCCATCTTCCCAACCTTCGGCGTATGGCCGGTCTTTGAGGTAGCGTGGCACATTCTTGCGAAACGCCCCGGTAATCACCCCAGCGGCCTGGCGACCGCTGCTGCAACCGTCATCAAAACCATCGGCGAAGGCGGGTGGATAACCTTTGGCCAGCAATTCCTGATGGGTTGACTGGCAACCCGACAACCCCACCACCGCGCACAGCATGACCGCATACCGCCACATGGCGTACTCCCGGGCCGTTTTACGGCTGATAAGGGAAGTCTAGAAGGGGATTTGTTGGGGCGGTGTGAAAGGCAGGTCAGAAAGTTGTGGGCCGAGTATAAAACCTGGGAGCTGGCTTGCCTGCGATGGCGGTGCGTCAGTCACTTAAACCTTGGCTGATATACCGTATATCGCGAGCAAGCCCGCACTCATTAATCAGTAGTGGTACCACTTCAGCTCAAGCATCACTTCATTCACTGGCGTGGACAGGTGGCTGTACTCACGCTGGGCACTCAGGCGCAGGCCCAGGTTGCGCGACAGTTCCCACTGCTGGTTGAGGCTGATGCTGCGCCGCACTTCGCCATTGGTGAAGAAATCCCCCTTGGCTTCCAGGCTCAGATTGCCCAACGGGTTTTTCCACAGCACGCCGGTGTTGAACCCTGCCGCCGGGGAGATGGCTTCGCTGAAGTCGTTGTTATGCTCCACGCGCACGGTGCCGAGGGCGAAGCCGAGCATGTCGTCGGAGAGTTGCCAGGTGCCACCGGCGCCGCCGTTGACGTGGGCCACCAAGGTTTCGTCGTCGTGTTTGCCCGGCACCCGCTCCAGGCCGCCGGTAACTTGCCACGACCAGGGTTGCAGCAGCGCATTGCGTGGCGTCAGCGAGCGGATGGTGGCCAGGTCCAGTTGCTGGAGCTGCCAGTGATTGCCCTCGTACTGGCGCAATTTCATTTGCAGGATTTCGATCTGCGCGCCCAAGGGGAAGCCTTCGGCGTTGTCGTTGAGGTCGTGGTAGGCCATGCGCAGGCCGTATTCGCCGAAGGCTTTGTCGCCACGGGTGCCGATGCCGGCTTGCCAGGTGCGCGACTCGTGGCCGTTTTCCGGCAGGCCAGGCGGGGTGATCTTCAGGTCTGGCGCCGGGTTCTGGTTGATCGCGCGCAGCAGTTCGAAGCTGCGCTGGGAGCGTGTCGCGTCGCGCTCCAGGCCATTGGCGCGGTAGCGGCCCAGGCGGTAAGCAGCATCCACGATCAGTGCCTGGCGCTCGCGGGGCAGTGCTTTGAATGCCGGTTCCTGCAGTTGCTTTTGGTCGTCGCTGATTTTCAGCACCCACTGTTGCTCATCGCTATCGAGTGGCTTGGCGCGTTCCAGCAGTTCACGTTCACGGGAGGGGCGATAGTCGATCTTTTCCACCAGCCCTGCATCTTTTACCGCTTTGACCGTGTCGGTAGGGATCGCGGTGAGTGGGAATTGCTCAGTCAAACGCAGGCCAGGGCGGGCCACTTGCAGCAGTTCGAGCAGGCGGTAGGAGCAGTTTTCGTCGAAGAAGAAGTAATCGAACTGGATCTGCTTGAGCTCCCACACGTGCTCGACCATACGCTTGGTCTCGACCTCGGTGAGATTCAAGCGGTATTCCCACAAATCGCGGTTTTCGAGGCTGCGGTATTCGGAGAGTTTCTCCTGATAGGGCACCAGGGCGAACAGGCCCGGATAACCGCCCATCAAGCCCTTCCAGGCATAGAGGATGCTGTTGTCGGAGCCTTCGATATAGGCGCCGAAGTTGATCGCATAGCTGAGCAGCGCGGTGTTGTTGCTTTGCACGTCGGCCTGGTCGATGCGCAGCAGGGTGTGGCCGAACATCGACGACGGGCTGTTGAGGTAGGCCGCCGGGAAGATCATCACTGCGCTATGGGGCGCGACGTCCTTGAACCATTGGGTGAACTCTTTGCACTCCAGGGCGGGCAGGTCGTTCAGTTGCAACTGCGCCTTGAGCCAGCGTGTACGGGCGGGGTAAACGCACTGGGCGTGCTTTTCACCCAGGCTGGCCGGTGCATACAGCGCATCAACGGTCGCCTTGAGTTCGGCGTCCGGATGGTGTGCGCCATCGGGAGCGAGGAAGAATTTCTTGTCGCTGACGTAGCTGCGCCAGCCACTGACTTTGCCGGCTTCGTAGTGCCCCAGCGACAGCCAGAACGGATCATTGGCCAGTTGCTGCAAACGTTGATCGTCGAGGTGCGGTGCCGCATGCAGCGGGGCGCAGGCGAAGAGAGCCAGGCAAGCGAGGCGTTTGAGCATGGGGGCTACTTAAGTCGGACGGAAAAAAAGACCCAAGGTGGGCGGGTCGAAAAAATAAAACCCGCGCCTCGAAAGGCGCGGGCAGGTCGAGCTTAAGCCTGGGTTGCGTATTTCGCCAGACGGGCATCGCTTTTCAGTACGGCAATGGTGTTGTTGTGCACGTCGTCAGCGGTCACGTCAGCCTTGCTGAAGATCTGCTGGAAGTGCTCGTGGGTCACGGCCGCGAAGTGATCGCGATCTTCCGGCGCAACACCCAGTACCACCGCGTAGGTGGTCAGCGCTTCGCCGTTGCCTTTGGCCATGTCTTCGGACAGCTCGTTCATCATGCCATTCATGGCAATCCAGGACTTGCCGCCGTAGGTCAGGGCGCTGTTGGTGCTGCAACCGTTGGTGCCCGAGGTCATGCCGAAGGTGGCGTTACCCGAAGTACCGTTGGTGGTGGAGGCGAGGAAGTGGGCCGGAGTACCGCGCTGGCCTTCGAACAACATGTTGCCCCAACCGCAGTTCGGGCCACCTGGTGCTTCTGCCATTGCATTGAGGGAGACGACGGTGAAGAGAGTACCAAGAAGGATCCGTTTCATAGCTTTGTTCTCTTTGTGTGCAAACCAATGGACAAGGGTTCAGGTGCTCAACGCACCCTAGGGGCCAGTTATTAGTCCAACCCGCGCAGTTTGGAGTTTAGGCACGTTCCCAGGGTTCCGTGTTTTTTTATAAACATTCAGTGGCGGGTGATTTTTTTGCAGGACGCGTGCGGTGGCTATGCTTTCCCGAAAGCGCGCCTTGCCAGAGCGCTCAACCGGGAGCCAGAATGCCCCATCTGCCCCGCCTGATGTAAGGAAGCCCGATGCCTGATCCTGTTGCTGCCAGCTTGCGTCTAGCGCCCGAAGCGCTGACTCGCCCTTTCTCCGCTGAACAGTTCAGCTTCTCGACCACCAATGATTTGGAGCCCTTTCGCGGTGTGCTTGGCCAGGAACGTGCGGTTGAAGCCTTGCAGTTCGGCGTGGCCATGCCACGCCCCGGTTACAACGTGTTTGTCATGGGCGAGCCGGGCACCGGCCGCTTTTCGTTCGTCAAACGCTACCTGAAAGCCGAAGGCAAGCGCCTGCAAACCCCGGCGGACTGGGTTTATGTGAATAATTTCGATGAGCCCCGCGAGCCTCGTGCCCTGGAATTGCCGGGTGGCGCCGCCGCGGCGTTTATCGCCGATATCAACGGCCTGGTCGACAACCTGGTCGCCACCTTCCCGGCGGTGTTCGAGCACCCGACTTATCAACAGCGTAAAAGCGCCATCGACCGGGCGTTCAACCAGCGCTACGACAAAGCGCTGGACGTGATCGAGCGCCTGGCCCTGGAAAAAGACGTGGCGCTGTACCGCGACAGCTCCAATATCGCCTTTACGCCGATGCTCGACGGCAAGGCGCTGGATGAAGCCGAGTTTTCGCAACTGCCGGAAGCCGATCGCGAGCGCTTCCACACCGATATCTCCGAGCTGGAAGAGCGCCTCAACGAAGAGCTGGCCAGCCTGCCGCAGTGGAAGCGTGAGTCCAACAACCAGCTGCGCCAGTTCAACGAAGAAACCATCACCCTGGCCCTGCAGCCTTTGCTGGCGCCATTGTCGGAAAAATACGCAGAAAACGCCGGCGTCTGTGGCTACCTGCAGGCCATGCAGGTGTACCTGCTCAAAACCGTGGTCGAGCAATTGGTGGACGACGCCAAGACCGACGCCCAGGCGCGCAAGCTACTTGAGGAACAATACTGCCCGAGCCTGGTGGTGGGGCACTCGGTCAACGGCGGCGCGCCGGTGGTGTTTGAACCGCACCCGACCTACGACAACCTGTTCGGCCGTATCGAATACAGCACCGACCAGGGCGCGCTCTACACCACCTATCGCCAGTTGCGTCCAGGTGCGTTGCACCGCGCCAACGGCGGTTTCCTGATTCTGGAAGCCGAAAAAATGCTCAGCGAGCCGTTTGTGTGGGATGCGCTCAAGCGCTCCCTGCAATCGCGCAAACTGAAGATGGAATCGCCCCTGGGCGAACTCGGCCGCCTGGCCACCGTGACCCTCAACCCGCAGATGATTCCCTTGCAGGTCAAGGTGATCATCATCGGCTCGCGCCAGTTGTATTACGCGCTGCAAGACGCCGATCCGGACTTCCAGGAGATGTTCCGCGTACTGGTGGACTTCGACGAAGACATCCCCATGGTCGACGAAAGCCTGGAGCAGTTCGCCCAGTTGCTCAAAACCCGTACTTCGGAAGAGGGCATGGCGCCGCTGACTTCGGACGCGGTGGCGCGCCTGGCGACCTACAGCGCACGCCTGGCCGAACATCAGGGGCGCTTGTCGGCGCGTATTGGCGATTTGTTCCAGCTGGTCAGCGAGGCGGATTTCATTCGCCACCTGGCCGGTGACGAGATGACCGATGCCGGGCATATCGAGCGCGCCCTCAAGGCCAAGGCCACGCGCACCGGCCGCGTGTCGGCGCGGATTCTCGACGACATGCTCGCCGGCGTCATCCTGATCGACACCGCCGGCGCCGCTGTGGGCAAGTGCAACGGCTTGACGGTACTTGAGGTCGGCGACTCGGCATTCGGCGTGCCGGCGCGGATTTCCGCCACGGTGTACCCAGGTGGTAGCGGTATTGTCGACATCGAGCGCGAAGTTAACCTCGGCCAGCCGATTCATTCCAAGGGCGTGATGATCCTCACCGGTTACCTGGGCAGCCGCTATGCCCAGGAATTCCCGTTGGCCATCTCCGCCAGTATTGCCCTGGAGCAGTCCTACGGGTATGTGGACGGCGACAGTGCGTCCCTGGGCGAGGCATGCACCTTGATCTCGGCCTTGTCGAAGACGCCGCTCAAGCAATGTTTTGCCATTACCGGCTCGATCAACCAGTTTGGTGAAGTGCAGGCGGTGGGCGGGGTCAACGAGAAGATCGAAGGCTTCTTCCGCCTCTGCGAAGCCCGTGGGTTGACTGGTGAGCAGGGTGCGATCATCCCTCAGGCCAACGTCGCCACGCTGATGCTCGACGAGAAGGTGTTGCAGGCCGTGCGTGCCGGGCAATTTCATATCTATGCGGTGCGCCAGGCAGATGAGGCCTTGAGCCTGCTGGTGGGCGAGGATGCCGGTGAGCCGGACGCCGAGGGGCAGTTCCCGGAAGGCACCGTGAATGCGCGGGTGGTGGAGCGCCTGCGCGCGATTGCCGAGATGATCAGTGAGGAAGATTTGAAGGAGGCGGAAAAGGAGCTGGCGCAGCAGGCGTTGGCCGAAGCCAAGCCGACCTGATTGCTGTCATCATTCGGCTAAGGTGGGAGCTGGCTTGCCTGCGATAGCGGTGTATCAGCCAACTGGGAGGTTGGCTATGAGTCTGTCATCGCAGGCAAGCCAGCTCCCACAGTGGTCTGTGGTGTTTTGGGGCGCGTTTAGCGTGCCACAAAATTGACTCCATTCTCGGGGACCAACGCCCGTTGGTCCCTACAACCTTGGTTTGTGGTGTTTTTCTTCTATTCTCAGAGTCAGGGATATCCACAGGAGTCGCAGGATAGAAACAGCCTTGCCTTGCGCTGGGGCTGAACACCGATCTACCGAGGGGCGCCGCCATGTCGCGCAACCTTTGCCTTACCCGCCAGTGCCTGGGCCTGGTCACCCGTATCGAATGCTCCATTCGCCCTCTCGCCGGGGATAACGGGATGTGGACGCTGTTGTTTGCCGCCGGCATGTCGGGCGAGCAGCCTTCCACTGTCAAATCCCAGGGCCCGTTCCATGGGCCCTTCGTGGCAGAACGCATGCTGGGCACCATCGTTGATAGCCTGACCTTGCACGGCTATGAGCAAATGGACGAGCCGCAGATCTGGTGCCTGCACCTGCAGGCTCATCTGCGCCAACTCAATGGCGGCCAGGAGCGGCTGGCCCTCTGAGGATCGTTCCCACGCTCTGCGTGGTAACGCCGCCCCGGACGCACCGCGTCCACCCTGGGCTATTTGCTCTCAGGCTTGTCCAGCTTCACCTCAAAGCCGTACTGCACGGTGCTGAGGTCGGTGCGCTGGTAACTTTCCAGCGTGGTCGGCTGGCCGTAGAAGTAATGCACGTCAAACATCGCCGTGCCGTATTCCTCGGCGCGGTGGCTGACACCGAGAATCTCCTTGAGGTAATTGCCGCTGGCATCCTTGGCGTAGAAGCGCCAGCTGTCGGCGGGGAAGTCCTTCTGGTCGACGATCAGCGCGTTGTCCTTGAACGACAGGCCCTTAGGCAGCTTGGCGGCGTCAATCGTGGCTTTCTCGATGGTGGCCAAAAACAACGGGACCGAGCCCACCACAAACGCCGGTGTTTCCGGGAACAGGTTGAGGTCGTAGGTGAGCGTGCCGCTGACGGCGTTCAGCTCGAAAGCCTCGGTCGGCAGCTCGATAGGCTCGCCGCGCTCGCCCTTGTCGTCGGCGGTGAAGAAGGTGATAGGCGCGTCACTGTTGTTGCGCTCGGCACCGACCAGGTCGTCATTGAAGGTGAACGGGTGGTCGAACACGATTTTTGCGGCACTGGCGTCTTCGGTCGATTGGCTGATGGTGACGCTGTTTTTCAGCTGGTCCTCCGTCATCGAGGCATCTTTGAGCCAACTGGCGGCGCCGTCGTCATACACCGTGACCGGCATTGGCAGGGGCTGTACGGTGTTTTGCAGGCTGTTCCTGTCAAAGCGCATCACCGGCAGGTCCAGGTCTTTACGGGTGAGCGTGGCCTTGGAGAAATCCAGCACATTCACCTGCAGGTTATCGATCAGCCCGTTGAAATACACCTTGGCGTAATGGCTGGTCTGCTGGCGCTCGAAGGCTTTTTGCGCGTCGGTGAGCTGTTTATCGAAGGCATCGGACCACGCGGTCTGTTTTTGCATCTCGGTCAGTTGTTTTTCATAGAACGCCACTTGCGCGGCACTCTCGTTGATCGAGCCTGAGCGGGTCAGAAACTGCCCGGTGCTGTCCCGTGCCTGCACCAGCAGTGGGTTGGGTGACGCGTCGCCGACTTCGGCGGCCAGGGGCTGGCTGTTGGTCAGTTCGATCTCGGCGTAGTTCTTTTCCAGCGTCAGCAGGTTGAGGGTGATATTGCCGTCGGTGCGTTTATGGCCCACGTCTTGTTTGGTCAGGTCGAACGTCAGCACCTTGCCCGGGGTGATCACCTCCACCGCGCCCTTGAGGCTGATGGGTTGTGGCTGGCTCTTGTTTTCCGTCTCGATCCCTTCAATAAACGGGTAGGTCACCGTCAGGTCGTCGGGGTTGGTCAGGTTGGAGCTGCTGGGGCTCAGTTGGATGCCTGGGTCGGTTTCTGACCATTCCGGCTGGAAGGGAATGACTTTATTGTTGCTCAGGGTGACCGACTGCCATTCCAGACCATGGGGGAAGGGGAACTGGTCAGGGGCGTTGAAGTTGAACGGGAAGACCGGCTGCAAATCCGTCAGGTAGTCGGAGTGCGAGGTTTTGCGCAGCACGAACAGGCCATTGATGTAGGTGTCCACCAGCGCTTGGGGCGTAGGGTAATGCTTGAGCAGGGCCAGGCTGTCTTCGCCGTATTCGGCTTCGATGGGCTTGCTGGCAAGCTTGACGCGTGCACGCTCCAGCAACAGCAGCGAGCCGCCAAGGTCGGCGATGGCATCGCGCAGCTTGGGGTCCTGAATACTGTCCAGGGACTGTTCGAACGTCGTGGTTTTCTCTTCGAGGGTCGCCTGCTTCTGCTCTTCTTTGGGGGAGCAGCCGCTGGCCATCAGCAACGCCGCGCACAGGCCGAGAGTGGCCAAAGGGGATCGCACATCCATCATCTGAGTTTTCCTGTCCGACATCATCGAGCCGAGTGAATGGCCTCGACACTAGCAGAAAAATTCTCTTACAGATGCCACTTGGGTCAGTTTTCTCGCGGTGACAGGGGCTAGGTGGCGGCTGGTATACTCGGCGCCATTTTTAGCCAAGCTGTGTGAGATTCAATGGAACGCTTTATCGAAAATACAATGTACGCCTCGCGTTGGCTGCTGGCGCCGATCTACCTGGGCCTGTCCCTGGGCTTGCTGGTCCTGGCGCTGAAATTCTTCCAGGAAATCATTCACGTGATTCCCAACATCTTCACCATGTTGGAAGCCGAAGTGATCCTGCTGCTGCTGTCGTTGATCGACATGGCCCTGGTCGGTGGCTTGCTGGTGATGGTGATGATTTCCGGCTACGAGAACTTCGTCTCGCAGCTGGATATCGACGAGAACAAGGAAAAGCTCAACTGGCTGGGCACCATGGACTCTTCGTCGCTGAAGATGAAAGTGGCGGCCTCCATCGTGGCGATTTCCTCCATCCACCTGCTGCGCATCTTCATGGACGCCAAGAACGTCGATCCACAGCACCTGATGTGGTACGTGATCATCCACATGACGTTCGTGGTCTCAGCGTTTGCCATGGGCTACCTGGACAAACTCACCAAGCATTGATACCCCGCGCTGGCCTTACTGCTCCACGAAGTAATAAGGCTGGCGGTTGACCGCCATTTGCTTGATCACCGTAACCTTCTCGTTCAGCCGGTCGGTGTGGTCTGTCAATGCAACGTTGCCGGGCTTGGCGCTGAGGAAGGCGCGCAGTTCGGCTTCGGTGTTCAGGATCGGCAAGTAGGCCTGCAGGTAGAACACGCTGGCGCCGTCGATGCGCTCGTTGGGTTGGTACATCGCTACCGTCCTGCCTTCGTCTTGCAGGGTCTGGATCTGGCTGATCACCGGTACGAATGAATGGCGCACATCGGCTTTGGGTGCAAACCAGAACGCCGCGCTCAGGTAGCAGGCGATGGCCAGGCTGAAAACCCCGCCGATGATCTGCCGGTGATAGCGGTACAGCCCCGGCTTATGGTCTTTGGCCCACTCCAGCAGCACCCGCGCATATTCGGCAGCCAGTACAGCCGCGGCTGGCGTCAGCGCCATCAAATACACGGTGCGTTTACTGGAAGCCAGGGTCAGCAGGGTGAACTGCGCCACCAGCCACACACTGAAAAACAGGCGGTAGCGGTTGCGTACCAGGCTTTTGCGGAAGTACCACAGGCCCAGGTACACCAGGATATTCCAGGGCAGGAAGGCCTCGGGCAGTTTGGCGAGGTAATAGTAAAACGGCTCGTAATGCCCGGCTTCTACGAACGAACCACTGAAGCGCCCGACGCTATTGGTCCATAACACCTCACCCACGGCCTGCATCCCGCCGCGCTGAAACAGAAACCCCAGCCAGATCAGCAACGGCACCAACGCCAACAATGTGAACTGCGCTGGCTTGAGCCAGTCGCCCAGCCGCAGGCGCTTATCCATCAGGCTGGTGCAAAGCAGGTACACAAAAATCACAATGCCCGGCATCGCCAGGCCCAACACGCCCTTGCTCAACGTCGCGATGACCATCCCGGCGGTAAACAACGCCCAGGCCCAGGTGCTCGAACCTTCGCGCTCGGGCCGTACCGCCTGGTAAAACCCCAGCAGGGCCGCGGTGACACCGAGGCTGAGCAACGAATCCTCACCCACACCCCGCACATTGCCCCAATAACTGGCCATGGTCGCCAGGATCAGCGCAGCGCTGAACGCCAGCGTCTGCGGCCGCCCAAATCGCCGCAGCATCCCGTACAACAGCATCACACTGAACAACCCGGCAAACGCTGAGGCCAGGCGCACCGCCCCGGTGCTAGCGCCAAACAAACGAATCGCCCCGGCATCCAGCCATAGGCTCAGGGGCGGTTTTTCCAAGAAGGGTTCACGAAACAGGCGCGGCACCACCCAGTCATTGTCCAGGTGCATCGCCATGGCGATCCCGGACACCCGGGCTTCGGTAGAGCCTTGCAGCTCGTGGTTGCCGAGGGCGAAGAAGAACAACAGAGCAGCAAGCAAGAGCAGCAGGGGAGCGGGGCGCGTCATGGAGTCTGGCTACCGAGGCATGAGACCGATCGGGCGACCGGTCATGGGTAGTCAGGGAGTATACGAGTGCGATTCTTAACCTTTGGTGAACGGCCGTAGGGTTTTTCTCCGGCGAATCAAGGGAGTTTCAAACTGGGCACTGCCGCTTTGCCTTGTGCGGTCAGCACCGGCTCCAACTGCTCCCAGGTGAAGGCCAAGTCGTTGTCGCAACCGTCACCATTGGCCGGTGTCGAGAGTTGCAGGCCCTGGGTGTTGAAGCTGAGGTGAAAGTTGGAATAATCGGTGATCGCCGGGCAGCCCTCGTCGGTGGTGGTTTGCTTGGCCAGCCAAGTGCTGAAGGCGGCCGGCAGCTTCAAATGGCCGGAGTAGGCGTCATGCCATTGCTGATGGCCGCCGAGCCAGGCCCATGGGTCCACACTCTCGCCGGTTTGCAGGTTCCAGGAGTGCAGGCCCCAACTGATGCCCATGGCGCCTTGGCCTGCGGCCCAGCGGTAGAACCGCACGGTGAGAAATTGCGATGACCAATAGGCAGGCTCAACCTCGATTTCACTGGTATAGACCGAACCGTTTCGACCCAGGTATTCACGCCGTTCATAAAAATAGTCGGTTAGATCTTCGTCATTGACGGCCAGGGCGGCGAGTTGCTGATTGATCTTCTGCACCGCCGGGCCGTCACCCGCAAGCTTGAGCGTGACGCGGGGGCCTTGGGTCTTGAGCTGGTAGGTGTGGTTGTGGAAAGTCTTCTTCTCAGTCTTGATCGGCAACGGCGCGGCTTCCATGGGCGCGTTATAGGCATCGCTGCCGCAGCCGTCCGTGCCAATGCGGCGCAGGGCCAGTGGCAGCGGCGAGCCGCCATCGGTTTTGCTCCAAGCACCAGAAAGGGTATCGCCCTGGGGTTTTTGCAGGGCCCAGAAACCGGTGTTTCCTTCCTCCACCCACGGCGCGTTGTCGTTGGCCTGAGTCAACTGAATAGGGGTACGGATGCGCTGGTAGTAATAACTGCCATGCTCACCATCGGCGCCGTTGAAACAGACGGTGATAGCGGACTTGCCCAAAGTACCTTGCCAAACCCCGGCCAACTCGGCAGCGGTGGCGAGTGAAGGGATGACGGCGAGGGCGATGACGGCGAAGGGCTTGAACACGGGTATCTGACTTCCGGTTGTCTGATAAAGGCCGTCAGGGTAATGGGAAGTGTGAGGGGATGCCAGCGGGCGAGATGCGCTGAGGCAGCTCGCCCGTTTTCGTGTTTTAGGGGTGTGGCGGATGGGTAGTGAATAGTTGGGTGTTCAGGACGCGTTCTACCAGTAGCTCACCCAGAACGATCAATTGTTGGGCGGCCAGCAACTTGTGGCGGTGCGCGCCTTCAAGCTCGAAAGCCAGGTCGGTGGTCATGGCGTTGAGGGAGGCGAGGGTTTCGCTGGCTTGGATTAGCAGGGTTTCGGGGTGGATGTTTTCGGCGAGGGTGAAGAGGGTGGTTGGGGGATTGGGGGTGATTTTTTTCACGATGAAGCTCCTACACTGTTCAAGGAGCTGCCTCCCCCTGCTGTCAAACAGAATAGGTGGCAGCTGTACGCGGGTTGACAGACCGGAAGTGTAGGAACCCGGCGCACCCGAAGATGCCCCACGCACAGCCGCCATGAACAGGGCGGAATGCGTAAGCATGCCGTCTTATTACGGGGTGTGAAAGGTTACACTTTTCGGCCTGTCAAAGCCGGACGCTGATCGTCAGCGACGCAAAGAAGTTAGCGTTGTGAGGTGGCTTGCGCTAGTTCACCAACAGCGCGGCAACTTGCGGGAAAATTCCGAAGCTCGGCCCTGTTGGCGTCCCCCGTCGTCAGGCTCTGTTAAAAGCTCCAGTCCTCAGCCCGAACCAACTGGCAGAACGGCCCATCGAGCGTGGCATTGTGATGAGCCACGATGGCCTCGGCTTTCATCAAGGGCGTATCAGAACAGGTATGACCGTCGGCGATAAGCACAGCATCGAAGCCAAGATCACGTGCGGCACGGCAGGTGCTGTCGACGCAGTACTGCGTTTTCATCCCGGTAACTACCACGCCGGTGGCGCCGCTGGAGCGCAGATGGTCAGCTAGGTCAGTCATTGCAAAAGCGTTAGGCCGACGCTTTTCGAACACCACTTCCCCACCCAGTAACTTCAGTTCCTCTGCAATCAGCGTAAGCGGGCTGCCCGACTCGATTGGCGAGCCAGCGGGGCCGATGTGACGCGCGAGAAAAATTGGCGCGCCTGCGCTGCGGGCCTTGTCCATCAGGGTATTGAGCGTTTCTAACAGCTCGTCGCAGCGCCAGGGTTTTTCCGGGCCGTGGATGAGTCCGACTTGGATATCCAGTATCAACAGGGCGTACATGGGTGCATCTCCTTGCGTGTGAACCAGCGACACAAGGGCATAAAAAAAGGCCCTGTCCATCGCTGGCGGGCCTTTGAAGTGTTCGTTGGTTATTGGCTCACGACACCTCGCACGCTCCGCTTGATGCGGTCGTGGTGGTGGTTGTCGAGGTGAGGCAATCGGTTGTCATGGGGCGACACTAGCATTGTGGTTGCTGGAATGCCAGGTACAAATAAGACGTCCATGGATGTCTCTTTTCGTTGAGCCGGGGTGACCTGAATGATTTGCTAAGCTACTCTTTTAGATGAAAAACCTCTGTTTAAAAATTGGTCTTGGAATACCAATTGGAATACCGAAAGCCCAACTTCACTAGGAGCGGGCTCATCTAAGACCGTGGCGGTTACAGTTCACTCTGAGGCTTTGTGTCTCAGAGACTGCACTACCCAAAGCTGACGGTCAGTATCAGAGCAGGTGGCACCTAGTGCTGAGTACTGGCGAAGACGCTGCCACACACTGCGAAATTCACATGAGCTGCCTCGACCTCAGCGGACCTATCCCTGCCGCACGGCCTAACCCACCTGCAATAGACACGTTCCGTGAGGATCGAGTAGTGTCACAGGCGATTCTGCTCCCACGTATGGTCGAGCAAACATGGCTGTCGGTGCATGGGGTGCAAGGGGGCGAGTGTTCGAATCATTCCGTCCCGACCAAAATACCCTATAAAATCCAGTCACTTAGCGGTGACTGGGTTTTTTATGGGCGAGTGGTTTTCCTTCCTTCAGCTTTTTACTCCACTTTTTACCCCACCGGGCCAGTGATGGTTCTTGAGCGGTAAGTAGGTTGAAGCGACCGCAGTGCAGGCAGAGGTTATGAATGAGGGCGTGGTGGTCGAACGACTCGCGCAGTTGAGCGTCGAGTGCACAACCACCTACGCCACCGGTCAGGCAGCAGAGGATGGTACCCGACACTGATCCGAAGTTGATGCCAACAGGGCCAGCGAACGCGCCGATAGCTGCCCACCTGCCAGGGGGCGCTGACGCCACGCGCAATACCGCCAATGGTGTGATTGAAGGGAGCAGCTTTGGAGGAATGAGCGCGGGGGCAATGTAATGACATGGCTCGAACCTCATTGGTGGGAATGTCACTGCGGTTATGTAGGGTCGAAAATTTTTTGAATTAGTGAGGGTGGCTGATGCACGCACACTCGTACGAAGACCCAACCCCATGATTTGTTCTGCTCCCTCATAGCAGCTCTAAGGTAATGGCATTTTGCCGATTAGCTTATTTACCAGGTAGCGTTCCTTGGGTAGTGTTGTCGCCAGCTTGTAGTCCCAGGATGCAGTTCTAATCTAGGAGGGAAGATGAAGGTTCAGAATCCGCCTTTGGCACAGGATCTGATGGCCACTGCCAGAAGCTTTGGTAGTTATGATCTGGCAGCTGCTCTAGCTGATCTCATAGACAACAGTATCAAGGCCAAGGCAAAACGGGTTGAAATCAGCTTTTTCCCTTTGCAAGACGACGTGATTGTAAGAATTAGGGATGACGGCGTTGGAATGAGCAGGCAAGCCCTGATGGCTGCCATGCGACCTGCGAGTGCCAATCCACAAGCCGAGCGTGAGCCCGACGACCTTGGCAGATTTGGTTGGGGGCTGAAATCGGCGTCTCTATCCCAAGCTCGGGTTCTGACTGTCGTGTCGTGGCAGGCAGGCTCCTTGACGGCTGCTCGATGGGATATCGACGATATCGATGACTGGAGCATGGAGGTCCATGAAGGGAGCGACGTGCTGCCCCTTCTGGAGTGGCCTGTGGGTACGCAGTCAGGGACAGAGGTGATCTGGACTCGCTCGGATAGGTTACTGGATTGGGACAACTGCCCTTCGGTCGACGAGTCGCTCACTCCCAGCATTGCTCATGCGATGCAAAGGCTCTCTCTGATCTTTCATCGGTATCTTGCCGGTGAAGGTGGTCGTAGGCTGCTCATCCTTGTAAACGGTCGCCCGCTAAGTCCGGTCGACCCCTTCATGACCGCTCATGACGCTACGCAAACGTTGGATGCCGAGAGCATACCTATGCCGAATGGCGAACAGATCAGCATTCAACCGTATGTACTTCCGCATTTTTCCAAGCTCTCAGTGGAGGAGCAGGCACTACTCGGTGGCTCGGAAGGTATGGTTAGGAATCAGGGCTTTTACGTTTATCGGAATCGACGTCTGATTATCTACGGAACTTGGTTTCGGCTTGTGCCTCATGGTGAGCTGACTCAGCTGACGCGTGTAAGAGTTGATTTGCCAAACTCGTTGGATGCTGATTGGCGAATCACAGTTGATAAGTCGGACGCACAGTTGCCCCCTGTGCTTAAACGCCGTCTGCAGGAGGTAGTCAGGCGGTTCAATCAACGCTCTGTGCGCGTTCACAGGAACAAGGGGATTTCCTTAGATCGTACCGCTGTTCAGCCTGTTTGGCGCCGCTACGTAAAAAATGGACAAGTCCGTTATTTGGTAAATAGAGACCATCCGATGGTAGCGCAACTGCTCGGAGTTTCGAGTGTTGCTGAAGAATTTGATGGGGTACTCCGTTTGATGGAGTCCTATTTTCCTACTGATCTGTTTCTCAAGGATGCTGCGACTGGGGTCAGCCAGTGTTCAACTTCTACAGAGGATTTCGATACTCTATTGGATCAGTGCATGATCAATTACTTGCAGGAATGTGATGGCGCTCCGGAAGTAGATGGCTTCTTGAATTTCATTGCGCGAGTCGAACCGTTCTCGAATCAGTGGGCTTACACGGAAAGCTATGTTCGAACAAATACAGTCAAGAAATGGGGGGTGAAAAATGGAGTTTGATGCTAGCCTAAACTATCTGCGTGTCGAGATAGATAAGAGGACAAATGGACAGCTTCCTGTTCCCCAAGGGTTTCTGGATGATCATGTTCGCAATGTTTCTGGTATAAGGGTTCTATTAAGTGACGATCTCAAGGCGCGACTAATCCGGCATTTGGAAACGGTTTATGGTACTCAGCAAGGCACCGGTCATGTACTGAAAATTGACTTTCAGGAGTGGTATCCAAATAGAAAGGCGGATATTCAGTCCTATTATTGGCGCAGACTAAACAAGTACTGGGTTGATTATTCTGTCCTGCCTGTGCAGGTTGTCAAATCTATCGATAAAGTGACTGATGAGATTCTGGGGTATCTAGGGGATCCGCAAGAGGAAGCAAGCTGGCGCCGTCGTGGCTTGGTGATGGGGCATGTTCAGTCTGGAAAAACCACGAATTACTCGGCTCTGATAGCCAAGGCAGCTGATGCTGGCTATCGCATTATTGTTGTGCTTGCTGGCTTGACAAGTTCGCTTCGGTATCAGACCCAGGTAAGGCTAGATCAGACCTTTGTGGGCAAATCCTCTCTGGGTGACAAGTTGGTTTCTGAGATTTATCCGATCTCAAATGTTTTGAAGGGGATGGATGACGAAAGTCTAAAGCAGCGTCAGCCATTTTGTGGGACCACGCAGAGTGGTGATTTTAGTGTCAATATTATCCGAGGGATTACTGCTGAAGAAGGTAATTTTGCTGGTCCCATTCTTTTTGTAACCAAGAAACATGAGAAAGTGTTGGAAAGCTTGGCCTCTTGGTTGGGAGATCTCAAGCCAGGAAGCCCTCTTGATGGCCCTATGCTCCTCATTGATGATGAGGCAGACAATGCTTCTGTCAATACATCGAAAGATCCGAAAAAAATCACGCGAATAAACTCTAGGATTCGCGAGCTACTCAAATGCTCTCGTCGGTCATCGTATGTTGGCTATACGGCTACTCCCTTCGCTAATATTTTCATTGATCCAGATACTGAGCATGAGATGCTCAATAGTGATCTTTTTCCAGAGCATTTTATAAAATCCCTTGAGCCTCCGGAGAATTACGTAGGTGCTGAAAAGCTATTTTAAGAAAAAGCCGAGTATTTTGAGTCCTGCGTTCGAGAGATTCCGGCAGATTACACTGATTACCTTCCTCTTAAACACAAATCTGGTGATACAGTTCTGGAGTTGCCTCAAAGCCTCAAAGATGCGTTATATCAGTATGTTCTCGCTAGAGGGATAAGAGTTCTGGATGGTGAAGGGCATAAGCACTCGTCCATGCTAGTGAATGTGAGCAGGTTCAACGCAATTCAGAAACAGGTCCATGACTTGTTGTATATCCTTTTGCAAGACGTGACTGCGGCAGTTGACGCATGGTCATCAAGCGCAGCATGGCCTAGTTCGCCTACGATGGTCCAGTTGTACAATATTTGGCTTGCAGAGTTCTCGAGTCAGGTTGACTTTGGGTGGGATGACATACGGGGTGCCTTGAAGAGAGGGTTGGCACCTATTGAAGTAAAGCTTGTTAACATGAAAGGAGGTGGGTTGGATTATAATAAGCCGCCAGCATCAGGCATTCATGTAATTGCTGTTGGTGGACTTGCATTGGCGCGTGGCCTTACCTTGGAAGGCCTTATCATTTCCTATGTCTTGAGAAATGTGGGTGCCGCTGACACTCTCTTGCAAATGGGGCGCTGGTTTGGGTACAGGGACGGGTACGCGAAAATCTGCCGGATCCATGCAACTGAGGAAATGTTGGGTGATTTTCGTGAAGTTAGTGAGGCAGTTGAGGAATTGAGAAATGACCTCGTTCGGATGGAGCGTATGAAGGTCACTCCGAATGAATTTGGACTTAAGGTTAGGCAAAGTCCCACGGGGATAGCAATCACTGCCGCAAATAAGATGCGCGCTGCAAAGTCTGTGGTCATGGCTGTGGACTTGTCGAGTCGACATTTGCAGGCATACGAGCTTTTTAATAATAGAGGCACAAATCAGAAGCATGTTTCTGCAGTTGAGTCTCTGGTAGAGCGTCTAGAGGCTGAGTATAGCGAGCGTCGTGTCTTTGACGATGGAGCTCTTGTGTGGGCCAGAGTTAGTGTTTCCTTGGTTCAAGATCTTCTCAAGAGGTTTGAGTTGCCTCAGCTTGAGTTTGCACATGGTCAAGGCGATTCCAGTCTAGTACTTGATTATATCGCTGATCGTGCATCTGGAGAACTTGCATGTTGGGACGTTGCGATTCCGTTTCGTCGAACTGGCGAGATCGGCGTGAATTTCCCATTTAAAGCGAATGAAGGGAGAAAAATATACTGCCGGAATCGCAAGTCTGGTGTGCCAAAGTCATCTGATCCAGATGTGATAAAAATTACCGCTAATCATGTTGTGGCAGATGCTGCAGAATTCGATTTACCCTATGGCGAAAGGCAGCGCATTGAGGATGCTCTTAGCGAGCTAAAGGAGAAAAACCCAAACGCCAGCCCCGAGAAATTGCATTTGATGGCGCGAACTCGACCTTTGCTTTTGATTCATGTCATCGCGTTTGATCTCAAGAAGACTACGTCTAAGGATTCAAGTGACAAGAAAGATCTAAAGTTTGATAAAAAGGCACCAGTTGTTTCTCTTAGTTTGGCGTTTCCAAAAACGGCAATCTCCGCAAAGCCGCGAGAGTATTTTGCGACTAGACGCTTAACTGAATTGATGCAACGGCAGCGCGAAGAACTTGAATCGGATGAGGATTTGGATAGCGATGAGTGATTTCAGTGTCAAGTGGGATGAAATTGCTCATCTTGGAAGGGGAGCAGGGCGCTTCCGGGTCTGCCCCGACCATCACTTAGACCTCTTCATCGGTTATACCAATGCAGGCGAACGAGAGTTCACTCTGGAGTCTTCAGTCGCTGCTCTTGACGAAGCTGTATTGCCTGAATTCGAGAATATCTCTGTGACTCAGCAAGAGTCTTCAGGCGTTCGAAGTCTCACCCTATGTCTTACTGACCATCAACTGAAGGATCTCTTCTCGATCATCTGCTGCGATCTGGCAGAGGCTTCCTCAAGAGCTGAAACTCCCGCCGGAGCGGCCGGAGTATTTGGCGTTCGGCTTGGCCGATGGGCAGATCTGCTTCGGCGTGGACTGTCACGCCAAATGTCATTCAAGGAGCGCTTGGGATTAATGGGCGAGCTTTGCATGGTGCTTTGGGTTATCGACAATTGCGAGGTCGATCCGGTGGTTGCCGTGCGAGGGTGGCGTGGCCCAGACGGAGATACCAACGATATTGGTCTCAACCATGTTCGCATTGAGGTGAAGTCGCAGCTATCAACCCAAGCTGGCCTCATTCGGATTTCTTCGCTTGACCAGTTGGACAGTGGTGGGCGTGAGCTATCTATTGCTCTGCATCGCTTCGTGGCAGCCGAGAGCGGTATCAGCTTGAAGTCGCTGGTCGACAAGATTGTGTTTAGGCTTGCTGGTAATTATGCCGGGTTGATGGAATTTCAGCGGAAGCTGCTCTTGCTCGGATACCAACAGGGCGCAGCATACGTGGACGAGACCTTCAATCTGGATAGCACCAGATTCTATCGAGTTGGCGAGGGTTTCCCCCGGTTAGTCCCTTCAGGGGTGCCTGAGGGAGTTGTCAGGGTACAGTACGACATCGCTTGCGATGTCATCGACGAGTATCGAATAGAGCAAATGGAGCTGGAGGCTCTGGTGCATGGCTGATCTCCAAATTGAGCATGACGAACTGTTGGAAGAGGTTCGCATAGGTAGTGTTGCTGATCATGAGTTACAGATAACCGAGTTCTTTCGAATCTATGCCGCGCTTGCTGCAGAAAACGGCGACACACCCGATTTGGAATACTGCCCGATACTCAAGGAGGGGCAGGGAGGCTATCGGGTCGACGGATATGCGTTGGATTTGCAGGGGGAAGGAGCTGATGAGTCTGGCGATTTGTATCTGGCGGCCTGCGACTACCGTCAGGATTATAGCCTGACTTCGATCAACAGCCGAGACGTCGAGAAGGCTGTCAGTGGGGTTGAGCGCTTCTTTCAAATGGCCTTGGATAGCAAGTTTCTTCAGGGGCTGGAAGAAGCGAGCCCGGCCTTTCAGTTGGCTATTCTCATTCAGCAATATGGGAATCGCATCAGACGCTTGCGGGTGATTGTTTTCACCAATGCGCATCTGAGAGTGAAAAAGAGCGCCTTCGAGACTAGGTCGCTAGCGACTGTAACGTTGTATACCAACGTCTTGGATCTTGAGCGGTATGTGAAGATTTCGTCGACAGGCTCTGAGCCTGTGGAAATCGATTTCGCTGAGGATTTTGATGGCGCCATCGAGTGTCTGCCGGCGTCGACGGGGGCAGACAACTACCAGAGCTATCTTTTCGCCATTTCAGGAGTCGTCCTAGCCAAGGTGTTTGCCATATATGGAAATCGACTTCTTGAGCAGAATGTGCGGACGTACCTCCAAGCCCGGACAGGGGTTAACAAGGGGATTCTGAAAACAATTGCCGAAGAGCCAGGCATGTTTTTCGCCTACAACAATGGTCTTACCGCGACGGCATCGTCGGTTGGTACGCATAGGCTGGAAAGTGGTGCGTTGGTGATTTCTCAGATCAAGGACTTCCAGATTGTCAACGGTGGGCAAACCACTGCATCTTTGCTCTATGCGCGAGACGGGCAGGGAAGGGATCTGAGCCATGTATATGTCCAGGTCAAGCTCTCCGTGGTTGATGAGAAGCGCCTGGAAGCGGTGGTGCCGCGAATCTCCGAGTATGCGAACACGCAGAACAAGGTATCCCTGGCCGACCTGGCCTCCAACAGCCCTGTACAGATCAGAATCGAGCGATTATCCAAGGAGATTTCAGCGCCCCAACTGGCGGGTGCATTGCACAGCAGCAAATGGTTCTATGAGCGAGCGCGTGGTCAATACAAGAATCTCTTTGCGTACAAGTCCACTTCGGAGCGCAACAAGCTACAGCTTATCTATCCCAAGGCGCAGCTGCTTACCAAGACAGACCTGGCCAAGTATGAGCTTTCCTTTGAAGGGCGCCCGCACCATGTGAGCGAAGGGGCTCAGAAGTGCTTTACCCGATTCACCAATACGGTGCTGGTGGGGTTCGATGACGGTTCCAAGGTTAGCGAAACCTGGTACCGTAGAGCCGTTGCCAAAGCTGTGCTGTTCATCAGCCTTGACAAAGAGGTACTGAAGTCAGGCTGGTATCAGAGTGATCGTGGCTACAAGGCTCAAATCGTTACTTATACGGTTGCTGCTTGCGCCCAGGGTTTCCGTGATTCTGGTATGCAAATCGATCTGGATAGGATCTGGCGAGAGCAAAGCGTGCCAGAAGGTCTGCTGGGATGGATGTTCACACAGGCTTGGCGGGTAGCGGAAATACTGAAGTGTCCACCGGATAATGTCAGGAACGTCTCCGAGTTTGCGAAGCGTGAATTTTGCTGGAAACAGTACATTAAAGGGCGCGCAGGCATCCTCGATGCTTCCGTAAAGCAGTATGGCGTTTCGATACCGGAGTATGTTAACGAAACCAAACAAGGGGCCAAGGAAACCACACTGAGCCAGGAGCTGGATTTTGATGTCGCCCTCGTTGGATTGTCTTCCAAGGCCAAGGACATCATGCTCTTGGCCAAACAGAGCGGCATTGCATCTCCCAAGAACATGGATGCCCTGAGCAAGCTCGTCGCAGGCAGGTTGAACCTATCGAGAGGAGAGAAGGGGGCATTGAAGTATCTGTTGGAGCGCCTGGAAATTCCATACTGATTGGATGCTGATGAGGCATGCTCTACGTTAGACGAGATTGAGGAAACTTAGGCCAGGAGACGAATTTTTGATTACAATCCGGGACTGCTTCCAGCAACCAGCTCATGTCGGACTCCGGTCCGTGTATCCGGCATTCCCATAACTCAAAGACACGCCAGCCCAGCATCAGCAACTCATTGCAGGTTCTTATGTATCGTTCAACATTCTGTTCGAATTTTTACCTTCAGAATTCGGCGCGGGTCTCTGGGGTAGTGGTGTACCTACAGTCGGGGTGCCTGTGCCAGAAACAGCCATGAATAAAGATGCAGACCCTATGACGAGGAAGCGCCACATCGGGTTTCCCAAGAAGATCTTTTAGGTGCTGACGATACCTGAAACCACGCCGGTGCAGCAGCTTTCGGACCCTCATCTCCGGGGCCGTATTACTGCTGCGGATGCCGGCCATCATGCGAGCCCTGACTTCACAGCTGACTATGTCCATGACTGAAACCCAGATTCCACTGCTGCCTCCCGAAGAAACTGATTTTGATAATAGCGTGATGTTCGATTGCCCCATCCAGGTCGTCGACCTGTTTGCTGGCCCAGGCGGGCTTGGTGAGGGGTTTGTTTCCTCCGGAGATGGAGATCGCTTCGAAATCCTTGTCTCTGCTGAGGCCGAACCTCTGGCGCGAGAGACGCTGAAGCTGCGAGCTTTCTACCGCCTACTCAAGCGTGAAAACGCTGACTGTCTTCAGGACTACTACGACTATTGTAATGGCAAGACCAACAAACCCTACTCGGACGAAAGTGAGGCTCAGTGGGATAAAGCGGATCTCGAGGCTCGACAGATAAAACTGGGCTCCCAAGCAGGTGATAAAGAGCTGGACGATGTTCTGAAGGAGCATCTTGATAGAGATAATCCTTGGGTGCTGATCGGGGGGCCACCCTGCCAGGCGTACTCTATGGCAGGCCGAGCACGCAATCAATCCAAGGCAGATTACAAGGCTGAAGATGATGATCGACACTTTCTCTATCGAGAGTATCTTCGAATAATCAAAGACTATCAGCCCACTATTTTCGTAATGGAGAACGTCAAGGGCATACTTTCTTCAAAGATCGGTGGGGAGAGAATTTTTTCCCAAATTCTTAAGGACCTTTCTGATCCACATAAAGCTCTTGGTGAGCCCGCTTCTGGTCGGCGATACCGTGTCTGCTCCTTGGTAGATCCGCAATCGTTCGGGCCTGCTGCGTATTCCACGCTCATGTGGACACTCAGTCCACCAACACTTGGACAGCGATTCCACGCTGACTTGGACACTCATTCCACGGTCATTTGGACACTTTTAGGCAGGCAGCAACGCAGGATTAATTCA
>Ga0209147_100153_pt1 | contig 97432 bp, 83 predicted proteins | sample AraplaCol_mLB_r2_FD_184278 | JGI IMG/M metagenome (GOLD analysis project Ga0209147, IMG submission 184278) | Arabidopsis root microbial communities from North Carolina, USA - plate scrape CL_Col_mLB_r2 (SPAdes) (version 2) | ecosystem: Host-associated > Plants > Roots > Endosphere | place: USA...
GCGCCGGCAGCCGAAGCGCGACCATGAAGCCGCGCGCCGTATTGCGCATCAGGATCTGGCCGCGATGCCGCGCCGCCGTCGCGCGGACGAACGCGAGCCCGAGGCCGAAGCCGCCGCGCGCCGCGCCATGCGCGGATTCGAGCTGCACGAACGACTCGGTCGCGGCCGTGCGCTGCTCCGGCGCGATTCCCGCGCCGGTATCCTCGACGCCGATCAGCCATGCACCGTCCTCGCCGCTCAGCGTACAGCGCACGTCCGTGCCGGCCGGGCCGTACTTCAGCCCGTTGTCGATCAGGTTCGCGACCGCGCGCGTCAGCATCATGCGGTCGCCCATCGTCACGCACTCGGTATCGGGCACGTGCGCGGTGACCCGGCTGCCGAGCCCGGCCGCCTTCTCCCACAGCTGGTCGACCGCGTCGAGCACGATCTCGTTGAGGTTCACGACCTCGTGCGCGCGGCGCTCGGACCGCGCGCGGGTCAGGTGGATGAAGCCGTCGGCAAGCGCGAGCGCGCGCCGGGCATGGCCGGCAATGCGTTCCATGATCGCCGGCATCTCGCCGTGCTCGGCGCGGTAGACGTCGAGCAGCGCGAGGATCGACGTCTGCGGCGAACGCATGTCGTGCGACAGGAAATCGAGCGCCTCGTCGCGCTGCCGGGACATCAGGTACGAATTCGAGTGATAGCGGATCCGCGCGGCCAGTTCCATCGCGTCGGGGAGCTTCACCAGATAGTCGTTCGCGCCGGCGATGAACGCCTCGCGCTTGACGATCGGCTCCTCCTTCGCGGACAGGACGATGATCGGCACGCGAGCCGTGCCGGCGTCCGCGCGCCACGCACGGACGAGATCGAGGCCGTCGATCTCCGGCATCACGAGATCCTGCAGGATGACCGTCGGCTTCACGTCGCGCGCGACCGCCATCGCCCGGTGCGCGTCGGTGCACACGTGCAGGTCGATGTCGTGTTCGCTGCGCAGCGCGCGGCGGATCACCTCGCCGACGAACGGTTGATCGTCGACGAGAAGGACCGATAACCCCGATTCAAGACAATCCGAGGCATTATCAACGCTCGATTCTTTCATAAATACAGTTTCAAACGCCGATTCTCCAATCGATTCTTTCATAGGAGTTGTTTATCAGACTTGGACGCTATCTTAATTAGGCGGTTGAAAAAACCGCCCGATTCCGCCGATTTGGCCTGTCGGCATTGGCCTTGCAGGGATCCGGACGCCGATTTCTCCCCGTTGGCGGCCGCATTACCTCCGCATCCTTTCTCTCAATAAACATAACCGGCTGATTCTAAATGAAATTAGAACACAGCATCTATCTCCTTCCGGTTTAGTTTTGCCAAATATGCAGAAAGAGACGGAATCAGTTAAATCAGATCATTTCCGGATTCGAAAGACGATAACGTTTGCGAGACCGGCGCCATAAGGTTTGCATGCGCTGCAAGGCTGGTTGTCCGTCACATTTGGGGCCGGATGGAGATGTGCCGAATCGGCGGGCGCGAGGAAGAAAAAAGCGCGCCGGGCAACGATCGGCCCATGCGCGCTTCCGGCCGCCGGCACCGGCCGCTGGATGACGGCATGACGGTGCCGTGCAGCCTTATCCGCGCGCGTGCTGCGCGGACACTTCCTGCAGGTCGAGGTCGCGTTCGAGCGCGTGCAGCATTTCGTCGTGGATGCGGCCCGAACGGTGCAGGCGCAACAATTCGGCGCGCCCGGCCCTGATCGCGGCCAGCACGACGTCGTAGTGCGCGGTGCGCACTTCCGCCGGGTACGCCGGCTCGTCCTTCGCCCGCTCGGTCAATTCCGCGCGATACGTGTACTGCTCGAGCAGGCGCGGATGGATCACGACCCCGTGCTCGTCGCGCACGAGCGGCTGGATCGCCGCGAGTTGCGCGGCCTCGACGTACGCCCACGTCTGCGGCTCGGTCAAGTGGTGCGCCGCGCGTTCTTCGCGCTGCGGCAGGCGCAGCAGCCGGATCAGCGGCCCGATCGTCGTGCCCTGCAGCAGCACGGTGACGAGGATCACCGCGAACGACGCGACCAGGATCACGTCGCGACCGGGCATCGCCTCGGGCAGCGACAGCGCGATCGCCAGCGTGACGACGCCGCGCATCCCGGCCCAGCTCATGATCGTCGCGGCCTTCCAGTCCGGCGCCTCGCCGCGCCGCGCGATCCCGCGCACCGGCCACTTCAGCGCCTCGACCGCGTAGATCCACACGAAGCGCGACACGATCACCGCCGCCAGCACCGCGAACATCGGCGGCACCATCGTGGCGAGCACCTGCTCGAAACCGCCGAGCCGGTGGATCGCGCCGCGCAGCGACAGCCCGATCAACACGAACACCATCGCTTCGAGCAGGAACACGATGACCTGCCAGAACGCGGTGCCGCGCGTGCGCACGGCCGCCGAGAACACCTCGTGCTGATGCCAGCCGACGATCATGCCTGCCGTGACGGTGGCGATCACGCCGGAGACCTCGACCATTTCGCCCGCGATATAGGCGATCCAGCCGGTGATCACCGCGACGGTGATCACGAGATAGTCGTCGTCGAGCTGCTTCAGGAACCACACGACGAGCTTGCCGACCACAAAGCCGATCGCCACGCCGCCGAGCCCGAGCTCCGCGAAGCGCACGACCGCGTGCTCGAGGCTGAACGCGCCGGTGAGCGCGGCCGCGACCGCGAAGCGGAACAGCACGAGGCCGGCCGCATCGTTCAGCAGGCTCTCGCCTTCGAGCAGCACCATCAGCCGGCGCGGCAGCGCGACGCGTTCGAGCACGGCCTTCGCCGCAACGGCGTCGGGCGGCGACACGATCGCGCCGAGCGCGAAGCACGCGGCCCACGGCAGCGACGGCGCCACCCAGTGCACGGCGAAGCCGACCGCGAACGTCGTGAACACGACCGCGCCGATCGCCAGCAGCAGGATGCCGCCGACGTTGCGCTTGAACTCCTCCCACACCGAGAAGTACGCGCCGTCCATCAGCAGCGGCGGCAGGAACACCAGCAGCACCAGTTCGGGATCGAGATTGATCGGCGGCAGGCCGGGGATGAACGCGATGCCGATGCCGCCGATCAGCAGCGCGGCCGCGGGCGGCAGCCGCAGCCGCTTGGCGAGGCATTCGAGCGCGACGATCGCGAGAAATGACAACAAAACCAGCTTGAATGCCGAGACGGGAGACATGAATCGACCTCGTGAAGAATGAATTCGCGCTTTCCGGCGTCGTACCCCGGTCGGCAGTTTCGCGCGATTACATCACGAGGCGAGTCCCGCAGTCGAGCGTGTTCCGGCAGCCCGCCACGCGACGCGGGCACGATGCGGGCGCGATGCAGGCCCGGCGTCGGCCCGCTGCGCGCGACGCCATGAAAAACGGCACGCGGGCCGGCCTTGTCGCCCGCCCGCGTGCCGTCGCGGCACTACGCATCCCGCCCTGCGTTACCGGCGCCGCACGACCATCAGCCGCGGCTCGGTCATGTCCTCGATCGCGTAGCGGACCCCTTCGCGGCCGAGGCCCGAATCCTTCACGCCGCCGTACGGCATGTTGTCGACGCGGAACGACGGCACGTCGTTGATCACGACGCCGCCGACCTCCAGCTCGTCCCACGCGCGCTGCGCATGCGTGAGCGAATCGGTGAACACGCCGGCCTGCAGCCCGAAGTCGCTGTCGTTCACGCGGGCGAGCGCATCGTCGAACCGGTCGAACTTCTCGAGGATCGCGACGGGGCCGAACGCCTCCTTCCGGTACAGGTCCTGCTCGTGCCCGACGTTTTCCAGCAGCGTCGCTTCGAACATCGCGCCGTCGACCTTGCCGCCCGCGACGATCTTCGCGCCCGCCGCGACGGCCGCGCCCATCCATCCCGACAGCCGGCGGGATTCCGATTCGGAAATCATCGGCCCGACGAACGTCGACGGGTCCTTCGGATCGCCCATCTTCAGCGAACGCGTCTTTGCGATCAGCTTCTCGCGCAGCGCGTCGTACAGATCGGCATGGACGAGGATCCGCTGCACGCCGATGCAGCTCTGGCCCGACTGGTAGTACGCGCCGAACGCGAGGCGCTCGACCACGTAGTCGAGCCGGTCGCGTTGATCCGCATCGACGATCGCGGCCGCGTTGCCGCCGAGCTCCAGCACGACCTTCTTCTTGCCGGCCTTCTCCTTCAGCGCCCAGCCGACGGCCGGCGACCCCGTGAACGACAACAGCTTGAAACGCTCGTCGGTCGTGAACAGGTCGGCGCCGTCGCGATGCGCGGGCAGCACCGAGAATGCGCCCTTCGGCAAGTCGGTTTCGGCGAGTACCTCGCCGATGATCAGCGCGCCGATCGGCGTGCGGCTCGCGGGCTTCAGCACGAACGGACAGCCGGCCGCGAGCGCGGGCGCAACCTTGTGCGCGGCGAGGTTCAGCGGAAAGTTGAACGGCGAGATGAACGAGCACGGGCCGATCGGCACGCGCTTCGTGTAACCCGTATAGCCCTGCGCACGCGCCGAGATCTCGAGGTTGATGATCTCGCCGTCGATGCGCACCGACTCCTCGGATGCCACACGGAACGTGTCGATCAGCCGCGTCACTTCGCCCTTCGAATCGTTGATCGGCTTGCCGGCCTCGATGCACAGCGCCTCGGCCAGCTCGTCGAAGCGCTCGCGAAAACGCGCGACGCAATGGTCGAGCACGGCCTGCCGCTTGTAGGCCGGCAGCTCGCGCATCGGCTTCGCGGCATCGACCGCCGCGCCGATCGCCGCGTCGATGGCCTTCGCGTCGGCCAGCGCGACGCGCGTCGCGACCTTGCCGCTGAACTTGTCCGTCACGTCCAGATCGGTGTTCGCGTAGACGGCTTCGTTGGCGAGGTAGTACGGATAGGTTTCCTTCAACATGGAACGACTCCTTCCTGTGGACGGGACATTCAGAGTTGCGCCGACAGGCGCTTGATCTCGCGGTTCAGCACGCGCTCGTTGTCCGAATAGTCGATCGGCACGTCGATCACGTGCACGCCCGGCGTCGAGAAACACTCGCGCAGCAACGGCTCGAGATCGTCCGCCGATTCGACGCGGTGCCCGTGCGCGCCGTAGCTTTGCGCATACGACACGAAATCGGGGTTCTGCAGCGTCATCGCGAAATCGGGGAAATTCATGTTCTCCTGCTTCCAGCGGATCATCCCGAAAGCGTCGTCGCGCAGGATCATCACGACGAGGTCGAGCTTCAGCCGCACCGCCGTTTCGAGCTCCTGCGAATTCATCATGAAGCCGCCGTCGCCGCACACGGCGATCACCTTGCGCTGCGGGTGCACGATCTTCGTCGCGATCGCCGACGGCAGGCCGGCGCCCATCGACGCGAGCGCGTTGTCGAGCAGCAGGGAATTCGGCTCGTGCGCGCGCCAGTAGCGCGCGAACCAGATCTTGTACATCCCGTTGTCGAGACAGACGATGCCGTCGACCGGCAGCGCATTGTAAAGATCGTTGACGATCCGCACCGGGTACATCGGGAAGCGCGGATCGTGCTGGCCCTTCTCCAGATGGGCGTCGAAATGCGCCTTGATCATCGTGAAGCGCGAGAAATCCCAGTGCGGCTGCGGTGCGAGCGCCTCCTTCATCTGCCACACCGCGTTCGCGATGTCGCCGACCACCTCGATCTGCGGGAAGTAGACGGGATCGACCTGCGCGCCGAGGAAGTTCACGTGGATCACGGTCTTGTCGTCGGTACGCATGAAGAACGGCGGCTTCTCGATCACGTCGTGGCCGACGTTGATGATGCAGTCCGCATGCTCGATCGCGCGGTGGACGAAATCGCCGTCGGACAGCGTCGCGTTGCCGAGCCACAGCGGGTGCGTCTCGTCGATCACGCCCTTGCCCATCTGCGTCGTGAAGAACGGGATGCCCGTCTTGTCGACGAATTCGAGCAGCATCTTGCAGGTGGTCTTGCGGTTGCCGCCCGCACCGATCATCAGCAGCGGATGGCGCGCGGCCTGGATCGCGTCGACCGCATGCGCGATCGCCTTTTCCTCCGCCACCGGCCGCCGGCTGTAGCTGCGCGGGATCGGCTTGCCGTCGCCCTCCTCGTGCGCGATGTCTTCCGGCAGCTCGAGGTGCGCGGCGCCCGGACGCTCCTCCTCCGCGCGGCGGAACGCCTCGCGCACGGCCGACGGGATGTTGCCGATCGACACGATCTGCCGCGTGAACTTCGTGAGCGGCTGCATCATGTCGACCACGTCAACGATCTGGAAGTGGCCCTGCTTGCTGGACTTGATCGGCTTCTGCCCGGTGATCATCAGCATCGGCATCCCGCCGAGCTGCGCATACGCAGCGGCCGTCACGAAGTTCGTCGCGCCGGGCCCGAGCGTGGCGATACACACGCCGGTACGGCCCGTCAGGCGGCCGTAGGTGGCAGCCATGAACCCGGCCGCCTGCTCGTGCCGGGTCAGCACGAGCTTGATCTTCGATCGCCGCAGCGATTCGAGCAGATCGAGGTTTTCTTCGCCGGGAATGCCGAACACGTACTCGACGCCTTCGGCTTCCAGCGCCTTCACGAACAGATCCGATGCTTTCATGGGGGACTCTCGGTTGATGCCGCCTGCCCGGCCTACGGACACGCAGCGTTCAGAACGCGCGCCGGCCTACGGCACGCGGACGCTTTACCTACTGGACACAAACCACGGCACTGCCCGCCGCGCAACGAGCGATGCGCGGCGGCGCCTCCGGATAGCGGAGGACAAACGGATCCGCCCGCGCGCGGCAAGCGCGCACGGGCGGCAAAGACGTGATTGATTGTAGACGGATTCGCAGAACTCCGACTTCGGCCGAATGGCCATTTGGCACGCAAACGAAGCGGGCAGCCCTAATGTAGCGGCTACCGAATAGCCCGACCCAACCCGACCCACCTGTGAACCATGGTTGACATACCGCAATCAATGCCCTACAGTGCGCCTACGTTCAGCATCCGGACCACCGACGTCTTCGACGCATGGTTTGCCGGCCTGCGGGATCGCGTCGCGAAGCGCCGCATCCAGGCACGCATCGACCGCCTGTCGATGGGCAATCCGGGCGACTGGAAATCCGCGGGCTCGCCGGTCGTCGAAATGCGGATCGACCACGGCCCCGGCTATCGCGTCTACTACGTCCGGCGCGGAACGATCTGGGTCATCCTGCTCTGCGGCGGCGATAAATCGACGCAACAGGCCGACATACGCGCCGCGCACGCGATGCTCGCGCACCTCGACATGGAGTAATCGATGGACAAGATCAGCACCCGGCCGTGGGATTCGGCCGACCATCTGAAGACCGAAGACGACATGGCCGACTACTTCGAAGCGTGCCTGCAGGAAGCCGGCGACGATCCGGCCTTCATCGCGCACGCGCTCGGCGTGATCGCACGCGCACGCGGCATGTCGCAGGTCGCGCGCGACGCGGGCCTGTCGCGCGAAGGGCTGTACAAGGCGCTGTCGCACGACGGCAACCCCAGCTTCGGCACCATCCTGAAGGTCATCAAGGCGCTCGGCCTGCAACTGCACGGCGCAAAAGCGCACGCATGACGCACGGGCGCGGCCCGTCGCTCCCTCAGCGCCCTCCCGCGATACCCGTGGCCGCGTCAGTGCAGCCAGCCGGCCGCCCAGCGCGGCACCAGCGACACCAGATACAACCCGAGCCCGATCAGCCCGCCGACCAGCGTGCCGTTGATGCGGATGTATTGCAGGTCCTTGCCGATGTTCAGCTCGATCTGCCGCGACATCTCGCGCGCATCCCAGTTGCGCACCGTATCGCGGATATGGCGCATCAGGAAATCCGCGAAATCCGGCGCCATCTCGTGCACCGCCTTCTCGACATGCTCGTTCAGCGACGCGCGCAATGCCGGACTCTCCGCCAGCCGCGCACCGAGCCAGCCGCCGAGCGTCGCGGCCTGCCGGTGCAGCGCCGAATCGGGGCGCGCGAGATCGGCCTTCAGCCACGCGCGCAACTGATCCCACAAGTCGCGGACATACTCGTTGAACGCGGCGCCGTCGCGAACGTAACGCTTGATCTCCTCGCCCTTCGCGATGAACGCGGGATCGTGCTTCAACCGCTCGGTCAGCCGCACGACCGTCCGGTCGAAGCGCTGCCGCAGCTCGTGCTCGGGGTCCGCCGCCACGCCTTCCAGCACGCGGCTCACCGCGCTTGCGAGCATCCGCGCGCCGTTCTCGCCGAACCACTGCGTCGGCATGATCTTCTCGACCTTCGGGTACTGCGTCTTCAGCCATTCGACGATGAAGCCCGCGATCACCTCGCGGTTTTCTTCCTTGTCGAGCACGTCGACCACCTGTTCGATCGCGTCGTCGAGCAGCACCTGGTGGCGGCCGTCCTTCGTCAGCGTGTCGAGGATCGCACCGGCCGATTGCGACAGGTCGACCCGGTCGATCACCGCGCGAAACGCATCGTGGACGAACGACTGGATCCGCGCGTCGTCGGTCATGTCGAGCGCGAAACTCATCAGCTTCGTCACATAGCCGCCGAGCGCGTCAGTGTTTGCCGGCTCGCCGAGCCACGCGCCGAGTTTCTGCGCGGGATCGTGCTGGCGGATCTGCGCGGCGAGCGCGTCGGGGCCGAGGAACTTCTCGCGCACGAACACCGCGAGGTTGTCGGCGATCTTGTCCTTGTTCTTCGGAATGATCTCAGTATGACGCGACACGAACGGGATCGGCACACGGCGGAACAGGGCGACGACCGCGAACCAGTCGGCGAGCGCGCCGACCATCGCGGCTTCGGCCACGGCCTTGAAGCCGTCGACCCACGGGCCACGCGGCAGCAGGATCGTCGCGACGAACACCGCGACGGCGGCCAGCAGCAGCCACAGCGCGCGGCGCTTGCTGCGTTTCAGTTCGAGGGCTTTGTCTGGCGTCATGGCGGCAGGCGAATCGGCGATGCCGCTAATATCCCCGATTTCGCACCGGCCGACAAACGCGCGGCATGAAACGCGACGGCCCCGCGCGACCGCCACCGGGCATGACGTCACCCGCCACGTCGTGCGATCGTCCGGCAAGCGCGCGGCCGGCGACGTCGTCGCCGACGTCATCCGTCCACCGCGCCCGCCTTACTTGCTGCGCCTGCCGCCGTTACAGGAACGTCTTCAAATTCACCGTCGGATCGGCGAGCTTCACCGGATCGGGCACTGCCCCGGCCGCGATCAGCCGGCGCGATGCGCCAATGTCGCGCCCCTGGTTCGCCGCGGCCACCGCGACGATCCTGCCGTCGTCCCCCAGCCCGAACACCGTGAACGGCCCGTTCGCCGGATCGCCGCGCACGACGATCGTGCGTTCGCTGCCGAACAACCCGAGCATCTGCAGGTTGCAGTCGTACTGATCGGACCACAACCACGGCAGCTCGGCATAGGTTTCGTCGGCACCGAGCAGGTTCGCCGCCGCGACGGCCGGCTGGTTTTCGGCCACCTGCCACGATTCGATCCGCACGTGACGCCCGAGCAACGGATTGAAGTGCATCGTCACCTCGCCCGCCGCGAAGATCGCGGGATCGACCGTACGGCAGCCCGCGTCGACGCGAATCCCGTTGTCGACATCGAGCCCCGCTGCCTGCGCGAGCTCGACATTCGGCACCACCCCGATACCGACCACGACGAGATCGGCCGGCACGTCGCCACGATCGGTCTCGACGATCGCGCCGCCGCCCGGCGCGCGACGGATCGCGCGCGGCAGCGTCGCCATCCGGAAGACCACGCCGCGCGCGTCGTGCAGCCGATGCGCATACGCGCCGACGACTTCCGGCAACGCGCGCTGCAGCAGGCGCGGCGCCGGATCGATCACCGTCACGTCGCAACCGAGCTGGCGCGCCGCCGCCGCGACCTCGAGGCCGATGAAACCGCCCCCGAGCACCGCCACGCGGCGCCCCGGCGCGAGCTGCGCGCGCAACGCACGCGCATCGTCGACCGTGCGGACGTAATGCGGCGTGACGCCTTCGTCGATCTCACCGCCAAACGTGCGCACCCGGGAGCCCGTGGCCAGCACGAGCCGCGCATAAGGCAGCGTCGTGCCGTCGTCGAGCCGCACGCGCAACGCATCGCGCTCGATCGCCTCGACGCGCGTGCCGAGCCGCAGCTCGATGCGCTGCGCGTCGTACCACGCGGCATCGCGCACGAACGCACGCTGCTCGCCGCCCTCGCTCAGCAGCGCATCCTTCGACAGCGCGGGCCGGTCGTACGGCAGCTCGCGTTCCGCGCCGATCATCACGATGCGCACCGCGGCGTCGCGCTCGCGCACCGCTTCGGCCGTGCGCCGTGCCGCGTGGCCGGCGCCGACGATCACGAACGGATCAGCCGACATTGACTTCCACCTGCCCGTCGACGATCCGGATCGGATAGGTGCGCACCGGCTCCGTGATCGGCGCGCATTTCGGCGCGCCCGTGCGAATGTCGATCAGCCCCTGGTGCAGCGGGCATTCGACGCAGCCGTCCTCCACATACCCCTCGGACAGCCGCGCATGGCCGTGCGTGCAGAGATCGTGCATCGCGAACAGTTCGTCGCCGATCCGGAACACGGCGATCGGCTTCTGGCCGGCGACGCGCGCCGCCGGTTCGTCTTCGGAGAATTCGTCGAAAGCGCCGAGCGGATGCCACTCGGCGAGCGTTGCTTCAGTCATGACTGTTCCTTGCTTCCGTATCAGATCGGGGTCGCGAGCAGCGTCTGCACGCGCGACGTGTCGTAGATCACCCGCTTGGTCCTGTAGCGCAGCCCGTCCGGCGTGCGCACGACCGTGTCGTAGTACTTGCCGGCCTGGTACACGTTCGACTCGCCGTTGCTGCGCGTCTGCACGACGACGTAGTTGCTCTCGGTGTCGATCTCGCCGTCACGTTCCGCGACGATCGTCAGGCCCGACGTCATGTGCCGGTACGTATGCTCTTCGTAGATGTTCGCGTGCCGCAGCGACACCACGCGGTCGCGCAGCATCCGCTGGTTCGTGCAGTGGACGATCCCGACCGGCAGCCCGAGGTCGGCGTTCTCCTTCGGCACGATTTCGTACGTGCAGTCCTCGGTGAACATCGTCGGCCACTCCTCGAGCCGGTTGTTGTCGAGATGCCCGATATAGCGGTTCTGGAGCATGTAAATCTCGAACCACGTCTTCATGTCTTCCGTCAGGTTTTCCATCGTTCCGCGCTCCCGCTTCAATAGCCCATCAGCTTCTGGTAGCCGACCCAGAACTTGCGGATCAGGCTTTCGGTGATCACCGTGTCCTGCTGGTCCGGATTGCCGCGCGACATCTCGATCACCGACGTCGCGTCGCCGTCGCGCACCGTGCCGCGCTGCACGAGCTCGGTCGCCTCCGTGTCCTCCATCGAGATATAGCCGGCCGGCCCGACGAGGTTCGCCTGCTTGATACGCAGCGCGCGCAGTTCGGGCGTATCGTCCGCGTAGCCGAAGAAGTGGAAGATCAGCTCGAAGTTGTCGGGGCCCTTCGGCAGGATCTGGCGGGCGACCAGCGTGTTGTGGATCTGCTGGATCACGAGCTGCGGGAAGATCGGCTGGATATGGTTCGTGCAGTCCTCGTCGTATTCCGACACGAGATCGAGAATCGATTCGTCTTCCAGATGGAAACCTTCGTCGAACGAGCGAATGTTCTGCTGCTTGTACGCGGCCGACGTATCGTCGCCCGTCTTCGTCACCGTGATGATGCTGTGCAGCCCGTGGTTCGCATCCGGAATCGAGCGCGCCTTCATCCCGACGCGGAAGATGTTGAAGGTCGTATGGAACAGGTGCAGCATGCTCGCGTGATACGGGTCCTTCACGTTCTCCATGTACAGCTTCCAGTTCGACTTCGAATACTGGCGCGTGCAGCCGAGATACTCGATCGGCTTGTGGAAGATCCGGTCGATCCACGGGCGCATCTGCTCGCCGAGATAGTCGGGCAGCGGCATCACGTCGTCGCTGAAGGTGGCGAACACGAGCCCGCGATAGCTGTCGACACGCAGCTTGCGCAGCCCGTGCTGCTTCGGGTCGAAGTCGGCCGGCATCCCGGACATCCCCTTCTGGCCGCGCCGGAACGGCACACCCAGCAGGTTGCCCGAGTTGTCGAAGCTCCACTGGTGATACACGCACGTGTGCGAGCTCGCGTTGCCGCGCGACTTGCGGCACACCTGCGCGCCGCGGTGCGCGCAGCGGTTCACCCACGCGGAAAGCGCGCCGTCCTCCGTGCGCGTGACGACCACCGGCGTATCGCCGACGAACGTGCTCTTGAAATCGCCGGCGTTCGGGATTTCCGCTTCCAGCGCGACGAAGTTCCACGTCGGGCCGCGAAAGATGCGTTCCTGCTCGCGTTCGTAGACGGCCTGCGAGCTGAACACCTTGTACGGCACGCGCGAGCCGTCGTCGTGCGGAAAGCTCACGTCGGACGCATCGTCGCGCGAGGCGAACACGACGGGCGATTCTGTCTGCTCCATGTCGGACTCCTTGTGGTTCCGTTTCATTAACAAGATGGAGTCCATTTTTGAAAGGCTAATATTCCCCGTCTATCCGGAAAGTGCGATTGCGGCGGCGCAATATCCACTTTCGGCGGATTTCTGAGCTAGCATGACGGCACACACGACCCTGCGCACGATCGCGACCCATTCATCGGATCGAAGCGCGCGTCGCTCATACAAAGGCTGAGGCCCATGTCCCCAACGTCGTTCGAGCCGCTCGCGCTGCGCGCGCACCGGCTGTTCGAATCCCGCGATCTCGACGAGACGCGCGAGCGGATCTCGCGCGTGATGCAGCCGCATGCGCTGCTGCCGAACGGCCGCACGCATGGCGCGTCGCACATGGATTTCGTCCGGCTCGGCGGGCTCGGGATCGGCACGATCGCATTCGGCGACGCGATGCGCGTGCAGGTCGACGCGGTCGACGGCTACTACCTGCTGATGTTCTGCCTGTCCGGCCAGGCCGAGGTGCGCGCGATGGGGCGGCAGCTCGGCGTCGACGGCCAGACCGGCGTGCTGTGCGCGCCCGGCGAGCGCTTCGACGCGGTGCTGTCGGCCGATTGCGAGCAGTTCGTGCTGCGCATCGACGCGGCCACGGTCGGCTCGCTGACGGGCGACCCGCGCGCGACGCTCGACCCGGTGCTGCATGTCAGCGACGCCGCGCTCACCGCGTGGCGCCAGCAACTGATGCTCGTCGCCCGCTCGCCCGAGCTGCTCGAGCGCGCGAACGCGAACCCGCGCGTCGCATCGCAGCTCGAGCACCTGCTGATCGACCTGCTGATCGAAGGCCACCCGCCGTCCGTGCTGCACGCCTCGCACCGCGACCCCGCGCCGGGCTTCCTGCGGCGCGCGCAGGAGTTCGTGGACGCGCACTACGCGCAGCCGCTGCAACTCGCCGATATCGTCCAGGCCGCCAACGTGCCGGAACGGACGCTGCGCGACGCGTTCCTGCAGTTCCGGGGCATGAGCCCGATGCAATACCTGCGCGCGACGCGGCTCGACCATGCGCGCGAGCTGCTGCGCGGCGCGGCGTCCGACCGGCGGATCGCCGATGTCGCGCTCGATTGCGGGTTTACGCACCTTGGCCGGTTCGCGATCGCCTATCGGGAAAAATTCGGCGAGTCTCCGTCGGAAACGCTCGACGTGAAGCGATAGCGATGCGTTCGCTGGCGCGGCCGGTGGCTTGTGGCTTGTGGCTTGTGGCTTGTGGCTTGTGGCTTATGGCCTGCGACCCGCAAAACCGGCGCGGCATTTGCATCGACGCGCGTGGCATTACGACACCCCCTCCGCATCCACCTGCGCCCGCCGAAACAGACCGTTAGTTGCAATGCCTGAAAGCGGCGATGCCCGTCAGGCCGACGCCCCGATCATCTCCCGCGCAATCGCGCAGAACGCGGCCGTGGCGGCGCTTTCGCCGTGCAGCCGGCGGCTCATGATGATCGGCGACGTCGCGGCCGGCTCCGGCAACCGCCGGTAAACCACGCCCTTCACGCGCACGCCCTCCACGCTCTCCGGCACCAGCGACACGCCGACCTGCGCGGCCACGAGCCCGAGCGCCGTCTGCAGCTCGCGCACCTCGTGCACGGCCGCCGGCACCAGCGCGCCGTCGCGCAGCGCCGACAGCTGCTGATCGGCGAAGCTCGGCCGCGGCGTGCTCGGATAGACGATCAGCGTCTCGTTCGCGATATCCGCGAGCGCGAGCGGCCGATCGGGATCGGCGAGCGGATGCCCGACCGGCAGCGCGGCGATCAGCTTTTCCTCGATCAGCGCCTCGCGCACCAGCTGGTCGTCGTCGAACCGCAGGCGGCCGAACCCGACGTCGATCCGCCCGCCCTTCAGCGCGCCGAGCTGTTCGAGCGTGAACATTTCGATCAGCGACAGCTCGACGTCCGGCTGCGCCTCGCGAAACGCGCGGATCACGTCCGGCAGCGCGCCGTACAGCGTCGACGGCACGAAACCGATCACGATCCGCTCCGACAGCTGCGCGAGCCGCCGCGTCAGCGGGCCGAGCTCGTCGGCCTGGTCGACGAGGCGTTTCGCCTGCGCATAGAACACGCGCCCCGCATCCGTCAGTTTCAGCGGCCGCGCGCCGCGCTCGAACAGCGGCAGCCCGATCTCGTCCTCGATCGCCTGGAGCTGGCGGCTCAGCGGCGGCTGCGTCATGTGCAACCGCTCGGCCGCCCGCGTGATGTTCATTTCCTCGGCGACGGCGATGAAGTAGCGGAGCTGGCGCAATTCCATTTCATGCCTCAAAGGTATGGAAGTAGTCGGAAAGAGTGTTGGACGACGCGGGGCGGGAATTCCTACCATGTGCACCAACAGGAGGAATCGCATGATAGCAACTGCCGCCACCATCGACCGCATCGAGACTTTGCTGGTCGACGTGCCGACGATCAGGCCCCACAAATTGTCGGTCGCCACGATGAATTGCCAGACTCTCGTGCTGGTTCGTGTTCGATGCACGGACGGTATCGAAGGCGTCGGCGAGGCGACGACCATCGGCGGTCTCGCCTACGGCGAGGAAAGCCCCGAAAGCATCAAGGTCAACATCGACACCTACTTCGCGCCGCTGCTGCAGGGCATGGACGCGACCCGCCCGGGCGCCGCGATGGCGCGCGCCCGCAAGCTGTTCCAGGGCAACCGCTTCGCGAAGTGCGCGATCGAAACCGCGCTGTTCGACGCGCAGGCGCGCCGCCTCGGCGTGCCGCTGTCGGAACTGTTCGGCGGCCGCCGGGCCGACGCGGTGGACGTTGCCTGGACGCTCGCGAGCGGCGACACGCAGCGCGACATCGCGGAAGCCGAAGCGATGCTCGACGCGCGCCGCCATCGTGCGTTCAAGCTGAAGATCGGCTCGAACGCGGTCGCCGACGACGTCGCACACGTCGTCGCGATCAAGCGCGCGCTCGGCGAGCGCGGCGACGTGCGGGTCGACGTGAACCAGGCATGGAGCGAAACCGACGCGATCTGGGCCGGCGCACGGCTCGCGGAAGCGGGCGTGAGCCTCGTCGAGCAGCCGATCGCCGCGACCAACCGCGCGGGGCTGAAACGCCTCACGCAGCTCGCGCAGGTGCCGATCATGGCCGACGAGGCGCTGCACGGCCCCGTCGATGCGTTCGCGCTCGCGCAGGACCGCGCGGCCGACGTGTTCGCGGTGAAGATCGCGCAATCGGGCGGCCTGCAGGGCGCGGCGAGCGTCGCGTCGATCGCGGCGGCGGCCGGCATCGAACTGTACGGCGGCACGATGCTCGAGGGCGCGGCCGGCACGATGGCGTCCGCGCAACTGTTCAGCACGTTCGACTCGCTGAAATGGGGCACCGAGCTGTTCGGCCCACTGCTGCTCACCGAGGAAATCCTCGTCGAGCCGCTGCGCTACGAGGATTTCAAGCTGCACCTGCCGGCGACGCCCGGCCTCGGCATCACCTTCGACTGGGCCCGCATCGAACGCATGAAGCGCGACGCCCGCTGATCCCCACACGACAACCGAAACCGGAGACACACATGGACAAGCAAGCCATCGACGCCCTGCTGAAGACGTTCGACGACGCCGCGGAGAAGCCCGGCAACCCGCGCGTGCGCGCGATCGTCAACCGGATCATGAAGGACATCTGCTACACGATCGAGGATTTCGACGTGCAGCCGAGCGAATTCTGGACCGCGCTCAACTACCTGAACGAAGCGGGCAAGGAGCTCGGCCTGATCGCCGCGGGCCTCGGCCTCGAGCGCTTCCTCGACGTGCGGATGGACGAAGCCGAAGCGAAGGCCGGCATCGAGGGCGGCACGCCGCGCACGATCGAGGGGCCGCTGTACGTTGCCGGCGCGCCGGAATCGGTCGGCCATGCGCGCCTCGACGACGGCACCGATCCGGGCCAGACGCTCGTGATGCGCGGCAAGGTGCTCGGCCACGACGGCGCACCGATCGCGAACGCGCTCGTCGAGGTGTGGCATGCGAACCATCTCGGCAACTACTCGTACTTCGACCAGTCGCAGCCCGCGTTCAACCTGCGCCGTTCGATCCGCACCGACGCGGAAGGCCGCTACAGCTTCCGCAGCGTGGTGCCGGTCGGCTACAGCGTGCCGCCGGGCGGCAAGACCGAGCAACTGCTCGACCAGCTCGGCCGCCACGGCCATCGTCCGGCGCACATTCACTTCTTCGTTTCGGCGGACGGTTATCGTAAGCTGACGACGCAGATCAACATCGAAGGCGATCCGCACCTGTGGGACGACTTCGCATTCGCCACGCGCGACGGGTTGATCCCGGCAGTGAAGCAGGCCGAAGGCGCGGAAGGCAAGCCGTACGGCGTCGACGGGCAGTTCGCGCTGATCGACTTCGATTTCTCGCTGCTCAAGGAAAAGCAGGACGTGCCGGCAAGCGAAGTCGAGCGAGCCCGCGCGCAGGCGTGAGCGGCCTTCCCGTTCGACGAATCGACAACGCAAGGAGTGCAGGATGCTGTTTCATGTGGAAATGACCGTCCGTCTGCCGACGGACATGGATCCGGTCAAGGCGGCTACGCTGAAGGCGGAAGAAAAGGCGATGTGCCAGCGGCTGATGAACGAGGGTATCTGGCGTCATCTGTGGCGGATCGCGGGGCGCTATGCGAACGTCAGCATTTTTGATGTCGAGAGCGTGCAGCAACTGCATGATCTGCTCAGCCAATTGCCGCTGTTTCCGTATATGGAGCTCGAGGTGCGGGCACTGTGCCGGCATCCGTCTTCGGTGCGGGAAGACGATCGGTAATTCCCCAGCGGCCCATGCTGCCGGTTACCCGGCACATGGGCCCGCGCGGGGACTGAAACGCCCTGCGTTTGCACGCGATATCAGCTCTCTATCGCCGTCTCCGCAGCTCATCTAGAAGACGCTGACTTCGTGACTTCTCCTGCCACCTGTAGCCCGTTCAGCGACAGATCCATTCGGAGCGGCTTATCCGGATCGAGCTTCTTTTTCTCAATCACCCGCTTCCAATCTCCTGACGCTCCGGGGGCGCGGTACAACGCAACGATCGCCACGTACTTCGTCTCGCGTTGCATGGGCTGCGACAAACTCGACGACGCGCCAGGATTCACAACCGTCGACATATCTGCCTGCAGATCCGGCGCGAGAACAGTCCGATCGCTCTTCAACAGGTCCGCGTACGTTGCTTCATCGAATATCTTGCGATCCTTCAACTGATACACGCGAACGGCCACCGATGTCGCTCGCCCCGCCTCATCCGGATTCAGTGCAGCCCGTGCCGTGAAATCGACATTCAGCACCTTCACCTGCTTGAAAAACACTGCACGATAGGCATTCGACGATGCATCCGAGACGGACTGCCAGGCACCGCAGCCCGACAAAAGCACTGCTGCGGCAACGGTTGCCGCGCTCATTCGATTGAACATGAAGACTCCGGAATCAGATCGTGCGTGGCACGGGATGCGAGTTCGATTGACGTGTCGGAAATGCCTCGTAGACACCGAGCGCGATATCGATCAAGCGCACGTCCCCGGAGGGCAACACCGTAGTCCAGCCGAGACGCGGCGCAGGATCTGCACGCCCTGCCCCGACAACCGGACTCGGAACGAAGCGGGACGACACTTCCATTCGCAAATGCACATCGGCTTTCACGCCGACATACAACCGAATGAATGCCATCAACTCGCGATGCAACGACGCGCCTGGCAACAGATCATGCGCCTGCTGCACATCGTCAGGCCGCAGCGTCACACGCACCGCACGGCTGCGATACGCGATGCGCCTGCCGAGCACGTAACCCCCGCCGAGACCGACACGCCGGTCGTCCCGTGAAGCTGCAATCGCCGCGCGTGTCGACGTCAGGGGTCTCGGCTGGCCGGCGCTCGTCTTCACAGCCCAGAACTCGTCGACGCGAACGCCGACGCGCGGCGCGGCAAGCGCAATGACGCCGGCCAGCCCTTCGGATGTTCGCGTGCGCTGAATCAGGAGACCGAGCAGCGCCAGCATTCGCGATGCCGGCAAACCGGCGCGCGCGGGCTTGTCGCCCCATCCGAACCCTGCCAGACACAACAGGCTCCGGGAATAATCGTCGACACCGCCGGCCTGAAAACGCTCGGGATAGCGGTATTTCTTCCATGTGCGGTACAGCAGCGTCGCGATGCGATGATTGAACGGGTCGAGAAACGCCTCGACCGCTTCATGCCCCTCTTCGCGAAGCGCGATCTCGTCGATCGTATGCGACGGCATCGCCGCATCGACCCCGTACAGCCCCATGAACGTCGTGCGGATGGTCGGTGGCGCATCGCCATCCTCGTCGTCGATCTCGACCACCGCCATCTCGCCGGCCGGAAAGCCCAAACGAGGACGCGGCCGGAATCGCACCGGCTCGTGTTCCGGCGTATCGCGCGTGCCGAATTCGGGCGCGTCGGGATCACCGGCTTCCAGCAGCCGACAGAACTGCATGAAGCTCATCTTCGGCGCACGCGCCAGCAGGCTCCCGACAATTGCCGGAAGCGCTTGTGCATCGGTCGCTTCGATGCCAACCCGATTGAATGACCGCCTCATAATGCCGCCCTCTGCACCTTGCCGCGCGGCCACTCGGTCCGAAGCTGGGACGGCAGGCTGACGATCGCCAGCTTCGTAAAGAGGTTGATCTCCGCATATGCCTCGAAGAACCGATGCAGCAATTCCCCGAACAGCATCACGTCGCCTTCGCCGGAAAACGCGTGCGAGTCGAGCGTGATCTCGATCAGCACGCCCCGCTCGACCGCACCGCCCGACACCTCTTCGATCAATTCCTGCGACACATGCAGAATGCCCGCGAGCCGTCGACGGTTCAGCTCGTCGTTGGTCCAGTCGTAAAGCGCCAGGGCGCCGCGCAACACTTCCGCGTTCATCATCGACAGGAAGTTCGGCGCCAGATGCGACAACACGCGCCACTGAAAGCGATCCTCCGTCGGCGGATACAGCGGCAACGTCGGCGACACGAGATTACGCACGCCGGCAACACTTTGCGTGCTGACCGCGATCTCGTTGAGACTTGCCTCGCGCAAACCCTTGCGCGGCAACATCCCGTTCGTGCCGGTCACCCGCAAGGACAGGCTCTCCTCCGGAAGCGTATCCATCGTTTCCCATGCATGGCCGCCGAGAATCACCCAGGTTTCGTACAGCCCCGACACGCCGGGACGCACGCGCGTATGGAAATAGCGCTCGGGGGCCTCGTGCCGCAGCATGCCGCCGCGGTGACGGAACGTGGCGAACGGCACGTACTCGTATCGTTCGGCCGTATCGTGGTCGAATGTCGCGATCGCATCGACCGAATACGTTTCGACATGCTCGCCCTGATGGCCGGCCGGCACGACGCGATATTCGGTTTCGTGATGATCGATCTCGATCGGCTCGGCATCGAGTTCGAACAGGTTGATGACCGGCGTGCAGAACAGCCGCACGTTATCCGCGCTGAAACGCTGGTCCGACGGATACGCGTGCTTCAGCACGATTTCGAGTTCGAAGCGGGTCGCACCTTCTGGAAGCTTCGCGACATCAAGCCCGCACAAGTCGACGAACAGGAACTTCTCGCGGAACGTGAAGTACTCGAGCAGGAGCTGATATCCGGAGAACGCAGCATCGGCCTTGGGCCACAGCCGCTCTTCCGTCGAGAAGCCCGCGGGCTCGATCGTGACATCCGCGAGCGGCACTGGTTCACCGTCGCGAATTTCCGGGACGCGCCAGTAGATCGTGTCGACCTGCCTTGTGAGCGCGAGATGCATCGCGAATGCGGTCGGAAGATCCGCGTTCAGATGCACACGCAGGCGCGACAGGTTCGTTTCGTTGCGGAGTGCGGATCCCTCCAATGCGAAGCCGATCCTGATCACCGACCGGCCGTCATGGCGCACGGCCGGACCGGCGTGGGTAATCGTAACCGGCTGAAGCGCGACGGGTTGTGTGGTCCGATACAGACACTGGATCGTTCGCAGCGCCGAACCCTCGACACCGCCGGGCGACGGGATATTGATCGGTGCCGACCTGACGGGTGCGCCGGCCGGCACCACTTCGGTCTTCTGCAGTTTCTCCGCGAACGGCATCAACTCCACGATCGACAGCGACGGAATCATCCGTAGATAGTGCGGCCACAACAGGCTGACGAGCCCTTCGGTCAGTTCGGGCAATTCGTCGTCGAGTTTTTGTCGGAGCCGGCCGGTCAAGAACGCGAAACCCTCGAAGAGCCGCTCAACGTAAGGATCTCGATCACCTACGCGATCGAGATTGAGCAGACGCGCGCGATCGGGATGCGCCTTCGCGAACTCCTTGCCGGATTCGCGCAGATAGCGCATTTCCGCTTCGTAGTAGCGCAGGATGGAATCGTTGTTGTCCATGAGAATCCGTTACGAAAGAGTCAAGGCGCGAGCGGGATCGAGCACGGTGAGTTCGGCCTGCAGTTCAGCAACACGACGCATGAGCGCCGGCTTGTCGGCGTCTTTGCGGCTGCTCATCGTTTTCAATGCCTTGACGAGTTGTTGCTTGACTTCGAACGTCAGTGCCGGCTCCCAGCGCATCAGCGGCAGTGACCGCGACGATGCATCGAGCTCGGCAAGCAGCGCGAGCGCCGCATCGGGACGGCCGCCATGATCCGCCAGCCGTGCCATCACGAGCCGCTGAAGGTAGCGATGCCGATCGGTTTTCATGCCGGGCAGCGCTTCAAGCCAAGCGAAGGCCGTCTCGATACCTTCGCGCGCAGCAAGTTCGCGTGCCTGGGTCTCGATTTCAGGCCAGTCGCCAGCGGCGTCGCCGTCGCTATCCGCGGAGACCGGCAGCGGCGCCACCGTCTCGCCCGCCTCCAGGTCGCGCACGACCGCGTGCCGGGCGATCCATTCGAGCGTCGTGTCGTCGGCGAACGGCGTGCCGTCGCTGAATGCCAGTCGTTCGATGCCCGGAAGTCGTTCGAGAAACAGCGCAAAGTCGGCGCGCAGCAGTTCGCGCCACGCGCTGTACGGCGTGCCGACGTGATCGAGCGCGACATGCTGGAAGTACTGCAGATCGAACCACAGGTGATTCACGCCTTCCATGAATGCGCCCTCGACACGCTCCAGCAACTCGTGCCAGTGCTTCTGCAGCACAAGGCGCTTCATCTGCTGGCGCAACTCGGCGCGCGGCGGCGCCAGACGCGTATGCGATGCGGCATCCGACGGCGGTACGTCATGCAAGGTGTCCCAGCGAACGCTGCGCACGAGGCGCACCGACGGCAAATAGCCGTTTTCCTGATCCCGCAGCCACGTCGACATCGAACGTGCCTGATCGAGCAGGTCGCGCGTCGACGCGATCGCCCCGCTCGACACGGAAACCGAAGCGATCTTTTGTGGCGGGACCACGCCCGGATTCGCACCGCGAGTTGGTTCCTCCTTGCGCTCGAAACGGGTAACCAGCGGCTGCAGATTCGGCCGCGCGGCTTCCGGCCAGTTTCCCGTTTGTTCGACGAGCACGTCGAGCGCAGCAAGCGCACGTTCGAGATCGGCCGGCGCAAAGTCGCCGCGGCTGTCCAGCGTCTCGATCATGCGCGACGTCGCCAGCATTTCCAGCGCCGCCCGCTTCGCCTCGGCCCGCGCGGGCAGCACAGCCTCGCCGAACCGGTCGACTAGCGAAGCAGCCAGTTCGAGTCCGTCGGCAAAGCCGGCCGGACCGTCCTGCCGCAACCTCGCAAACGTGTAGTAGCCGACCAGACGCAGATCCTTCCCGGTTTCCTTGAGCAATTGCTCGCAGGTGCGGACGATCAGGCCATCGTCGATTCCCGACAGCTTGTTTGCCTCGTCCTTCAATTCGAAGAACGCATCCTCGTAGCCGGGATCGCGGCCGCACGCGTGTTCGCCCGGTATCGGGGCCAGCCATGCCGCCCAGGTGGTCTGTCGAGATTCCTGCAGCGAATCAACGCGAGGTCCGCCGACGAGTGTCTTTACGAAATTGGCAAGCGTCATGGCAGGTCTCAGAACGTAAATGCGTCGCCGAGCAAACGGAGGGCGTGTCCGAACGGTTTGGTGGAGGCATCGGAAGATGTGGAATTCGTCGCCAGCGAAGACACCGCCATTCGCGGATCGCCCTTTGGTGGTTTCTCGACGGGCGCGCTCGGACGCGCTTCCGCTATCGCGGTCGTCTCACGGGGCGCCTTCCTGGACTCCACCGGCATCGCTTCATCGGGCCACGTCATCGCACCCGGCAGCCCCGGTGGCAACGGAACGGCAGCGTGCCTGGCTGCGGCAATCGCGGCAGCCGGCAACGGCGGCGGACTGGCCATCGACACCTTCGGCCCGGCGCTTGCCGCCCCGGTCACGAAAATCCGTGCAGGCAGCACGAAGTTGCGCAACTGGAGAACGTCGAGCGGGCCGGCGCCCGCCTCGCTGCGCAGTTGCACCTTCAGCGGGATGCCCTGGCTCGTATCCGGCGTCCAGGTCAGCAGGTAACGTGCGTTGTCCTGTTGCGTGACCTTCGCTCGCTCGAACAGGCGCACCAGTCCGAAGCGCCCCTGCGAATCGAGCGCCGTCCGCAAGCCACCCTGCTCCGTCTGCCATTCGATATGCGACAGGTTTTCGAGCGACTGGCCGGGCCATTCGAACGACGTCCATTCCTGCTTCTGGTTGAAGTAGTGCAATTCGCGGCCGGACAACACGAATCGCATGTCGGTGACGCCCGGCGTCGGCACCGCCTGCAACTCGTAGCGCACGCGTGCATCGCCGGACGGGAACAGCACCGTCGAAATGCGCGTGAGTTTGTTCAATCCGCTCAGGAAGCCCGGATCGATCGTCAGCGCGCCGGAATCGGTGCCCTGTGCGGGCACCCAGCGGTCGCCCTGCCGCTCGATGACGCCGGCGAGCTGCGTCGTCACGAATTGTGTGATCACGCCGCCATCGGGCCGCATGAAGCGCGCCATTTCGGGCAGCGACGCGTCGTTGTCCGAATCCGCGAACGGATAACGACCGCCGAACGACTTGTTCCAGTCGGCCACGATCGCCGCGCGCCAGATCTCGTTCAGGCTCGACGCGGCCGGCTGCACGATGACCTGCCATGCCTGATCGAACGGCGCCCGGAACAGTGCCCCGAAGCCGGACCATTGCTCGCCGAGGCTCGCGGCGACCCGGCTCGCATAGTCGCGGCTGTCGGCGATGTCGGATGTCTTGCCCTGCAACACCGACTGGGCGGCCAGTCGCGCAACCGCATCCGGATCGGCGCTGGAGACGATCTGCGACGTCTTCAGGCGCATGGCCGTGATGCGCTCCAGATAGCGGGCGAGGCTCAGGTCGCCTGTCGCGGCCATTTGCGCGGCGGCGGTTTTGCCGTTGGCCGGCACGCCGGAGACGAGATCGCTGCCGGTCAGACGCAGGATCGGGCCGAACGCAGCCGCCAGCGGCGCGAGTTGCGGTTTGACCTGCTTCGACGGATCCTTTTCGTCGGCGCCGACGAGCTGCTGCGCCTTGCTGATCAGCGTGTCGGACAGCGACTGTGTGTTGGCTCCCGTTCCCGCCTGATAGACGATCGCGTTCATCAGCGCGACGAGCGGCGAACGTTGCGGATCGCCCAGCAAGGTCAATTGATCGGCCGTGGCGGAAAGCGTCGGGGCCGGTTGCCAGCGCACGCTGTTGAGGAACAGTGCCCAGGCGCGTGCATAGTCGTCGAAATAGCGTTGGCGCAGTTCGTCCTTTAGTGTCGACGAAGGCTGGCCTTCGGCCCTGGTGTCGGAAAGCACCCAGTCGCTTGCCACGTCGTGTTGCTCGCCGGCTTCGTCGACGGCCTTGGCGATCCGTTCGTCCCATGCTGCGCGCGTGAATACGCCCGGTATGGTCATGGTCGTGTTGAACAAACCGCGGCTTGTTGCGCCACCGGCACCGGATTGGGATGCCGCGTCACCCAGCAGCGTGGCGAGCGATACCGGCGGATACTTCGGCGTCGCTTCGTCGAGGATCTGCTGGTAGACCGCGTCCCGCGAATTCTGAATGCCGCGCACACCGATCACCGTCTGGCGAGTCGCTGCGATCAAGGTGCTGTCCGGGACGATTGCCAACGCAGCCGCCGTCGATTTCGCACCGGGTCCCAGATGGTTCGTGAAGAATGTAATGGCTTGCTGCCGCAAGTCCTCCCATCTGCCCGGCGACAACGATGAATTGACAGGGCGCGCCGGCATGGACGTCGCAACGAGCTGGGGTGTCAGGAATGCAGCCACCGCGCGCTCCGGCTTCGCGAGCATCAGATAGGTCTTGAGCGTGTCGTACGCGGCCTGTACTTGCGCATCGCCGCCGCTGGCGATTTCTGCGTCGGATAGCGACGCCAGTTGATGCAATCGCGCCTCGAGCTGCCGGCGAATCGGACCGACGAGAATGCGGTTTGCCGCATCGGCATAGTGCGGCCAGAGGGCATCGAGCAACGCGTGGTCACGATTCAGGCCGAAGCGGGCACTCAGCGGTGCGCGGGTGCGCTGGTAAATTTCAAGTGTGTCGATCTGTCGTTCAAGATGGGTAAGCGTCTGCAGGGACCGTGTTGGATCCTTGGCTTCCTTGAGATTCACGACCGTATCTGCCGCACTCCCGATCGCTGCGCGGTTGACGAATCCGGACAGCATCGTGCCGGCAATCCAGCAGCCGATCACGGCTGTCGCCATCCACGCTGCCGTGGACGACAGCGAAAAGCCGACTCGGCGACCATGAACCTTGCGGCAGTGATCGGCGACGGTTTGCCAGATCGTTCGATGTCGAGGATCGAGTGGCGAGTCGTCGTCGCTCGTATCGCTTGATAACGGCAGTTCGAGTTCGCGCTCCTTGAACAACGGGGCGAACAGCAGGCCGTGAACCCCATGTTTCCAGATACGGGATTGGTTAGCTTCCAGCACGAGACCCGTCAACGCAGAGTGCAGATTGCCAATATGCTGAGACAACTCGACGGGATAGCGATCGCGTGCGTCTTTGGTGAGGCGTACAACTCCCGTGCTCGCCAGATCGTAGGTGAGATCTTGCAGCGACGAATCGATACCGTCTGCGTTCAGGTGCGCGTTCGACCAGGTAAAGCCGATTGCTTCATCCGGGCTTGATGTCATGCCGCCGAAATCGGTGGCGTCGAGCAGATATGCGGGCGCCGCCCAGCGCAGGGCACGCGCGTGACGCGCCAGTTGCCGGCAAACGCCATCGACGTCGAACGGCGCGTCCGCCGAACTGCGGTTGCGTGTCACCGTCACGATCGCGTCAATCGGGCGGTAGTGGCGCAGACGGCGGATCTGATCGAGCCATTTCGTCTCGAGCGTGTCGCGGGTTTGCCTGGCGTACAGCAGGATCGTATCGCCGTTGATTACGTACCCCGTGTCGGCAAGTCCCGGTGCCAAGCGCTTCACCAGCGGCAGGTCACCGGCGACTAGCACCCATCGTTCACGATAGCGCCAACGCCAGCCGTGACGGTCACGCAGGAGATTCCGCAGCGCCATAGCTCTGTCGACCGGCCCCGGTGGACCGCTCTGATCGTTGTGGTTGACGGACGCTGCGCGTTTTCCGGCATCGTAACGAGCAAACCAACGGGATGCTCTCAGCGAGGCAATCGAAAGCAGCACAAACTCGAAGTACTTGATCGACAGGATCACTATTAGCAAACCCACCACCAGCGAAAGCTCGATGATGATCCGGGTATCGCGCGACCATCCGTGACGGGGCCCCTCTATCCATACCGCGCTACTCAGCGCCAGAAAGACGATCAGCGCCGCGATACCTATGAAGAGGCCTGCCGGCCGAGTGTTGTTGTCGTTCTTGTTATCGTTCATGTCTGCTTTCTGCACATGAGGGCGATCAGTTCTTCACCTTCGCCACACAGCACTAGTTGCGGGTCGCCCGTTGTCCAGGCACTTTCTGCAGCAAGGGCGGCAGCCAACCACGACCCTGCGCCGGAACAGTCGCCCACCGACGTCTCGAGCGAGAGCCATCGCGTTTCGTCGGGAAACGATGCGGCTTGCCGAACTGCACCGACTCTCTCGCCGGTCAGGCCATGCGTCCACACCGTGCGCAGACGGTCGCGCGAGGTTTGTCCCCAGCGCGCGGCAAGCTCAAGCGTTCGGGCGGCGGTATCGAGCGAGCCTCTGGCGGGGCGATGCAACCGCAACCCGACTGGCATGGTCGGTGACTCAAGGCGCGGGTGTCCGACGAGCAGCGCGACACCCGCCTCTGCAACGCCATCGGACAGGACAGAACTGATTGCATCGCGAAGCTCAACGGCGACCAGCAGGTGGACCGTATTCACAGCTCGGTTGTCCAGCCAAGCGTCCGTTCGGAAGAGCGAAATCGTGTGCTCACCCGGTGTGACGTCCACCTTCAACGCAGGCACTCGTTCAGTGAGCACTTCCCGTAGCCGGGTCTCGAAAACCTCGGATTTCAGCCTCGATCGATGATGAAGCTCGATCTGAAGCGTCGTTCTCGGTGGAAGCGTATTAAGCTGCGGCAGGAGACGGTCTATCAAGCGTTCGAGCAGCCACGTACACACGGCATGATGCCGAGCATGTTCAGTGAGTTCGTTACCCGGATGAAAATGCATCTCCGGGATGTCGAGCCAACGTGCATTGACTTCACTATCCGCGACTGCGCCGCTCGGCCGAAGCTTCGCCAATTCAGTTCCCGTCAGTATTCCTTCAAGCGAGTTCTCCGAATCGTTCGCGGCGAAGCACCATGCATGGCCCAGTATCGCAAGCGGTCTGCTCGACATCGCGTGACATGCCTGCTCGGCTTCATCACTAACGCGGTTCATCGCGATCGCCTGATTGCGACCGGTGTAGCCATACGCGAGCCACGCGAATAGCAGGAAAGCCCAGACCAGGAAGGGATAACCAACGACACAGAGCCAGAACCACAGCGTATTCGTCGTGCGGTCCGTTGGCCAAAATGTGATCGTCAGTCCTGCCCCGGCCCCCATGACGAGCACCAGCAAGGGCGTCCAGACGATCATCGAGGCTCGGGGCGGAGGCGGCACATCCACACGCGGCGGTACGCGATTGAAATCGACGGGCATTGCTTACTTAACCTGAGCTCCGGTCGACGAGGCAATGAGGGCCGCCCCACACCGCGTGCGATCGCCATCGCGCGATAGCGGCGTGGTGCCATCCTTCATCCTGCCGCTGCCTTCGACGATTTCGTTGTCGCCGTGGATCGGACACGAGACTTTGTCACCCACACGGGCGGCCCGGCGACCCTTTACCTTGATGCGATCCGGGCCGGTCAGGATCTTTCCGCCGTGGCTCGTTGCGTCACCTTCGTATGCGAGATTTTTCATTTTGCGTTTTCCCTTGTGGCTACATACAATCACTTAGCACAAAAATCAATTTCCGAGCACTCAATCCATTTATTAAGACGACGCCCGTTTTTCGTCAGAAATTCAATTTTCCAAAATTTTAAATTATCAGATATCTTGACCACCCTTACTGAATCACCCTTGACCACATAGGCACGACTTACTTGCGATTTTGATGGAGAATCGTAAAAAAATGCCTTTCTTGCCACAACCTTTCTCTCAACAGAGCGATATCCCAACGAAGTTTCCCTGTGCATTTCAGCTCGAAGGGGACCGTAGTAATCTCCGCCCTGCGGCTGCTTAACAACATTCCATAGCAGTCGATCACCACTCACTACAATCTCCGCCACCCCACCTACCGCACCAAAAAATGAATAAAAACTAACACGGGCCTTATTTTCCACTAATCCAGAACGACCATTTAAGTTATTCTCTCCATCTGGACTACAATCTATCCTGCCACCATTGCGAGTAACAAAACAATACGAGCCTGAAATATTTCCAGCGTTATCCTCACCGATCCTGATGACAAACGTAGAGTATGGCTTACTTCTCCCCGCAACATCTTCCCTGGATGACCAAACCCCAGAGAATGATTGATCGTTTGCAAACGCAAACACAGGCATCAACATCATATAATTAACTGAAATCCAGAGCAGATATTTCATATTCATGCCTCAAACCTCATACCAAATCATCATTTACGAAAATGATATACCCCCCAATCGCACTTAGCCCCGAGCCGCCAACGTAAGACCAATTCATGACCATGTCGAATTACGATGCGGATACTGTTTGTCGATGCGCTGCCTCTGTTCGTGTGCCAAACTAGACAACATCATCAACTTCTCTACATCGCGAATCCGAACCTGGGACAAGTAATTATCGGTGTTTTCTGCGCAAATATTTCTTGACATCCAAAGCCGTTCTGTATCGAAACCTAGACTCCCTACCTTCGACATAACCCTCGATTCCCGTCATCGCCCCATCCTCAGAAATACGCTTATTCTCTACCAACTCTCCACTTTCATCAAAATGATAAGCATAAACATGATAAAGTCGCCCGTAAGTTCCCTCCCCTCGATTGTTTATATTCCATGAAACAATCAACACCACATTAGGTTGCTTATCAGAATTTATAAAAAACACAGATTCAACCGTCGGCGCCCCTCCTTCAACCGAATATTGTGCAAATTCCTCTTTTTTACATCCACCTTTTGTTGGCCTGTAAAAATCCAAAATCAATGGATATTCGGCCGCGCCACTCTCAATAGAAATTCGAGAATTCTTTACCAACGGAGATGCATCGAATACGTTGTTCTCCACACTTTCCACTGGGCAATTAGCGACATACTCAGCCCCATATCCGCCGCGCGCAAAAACAAACAACATCGCACTCGCCACCAACAATTTGCAAGCAAGCATTTTCATGCTACCTCCTTAGGAAGCCCAAGAATTTGAGCCACATTGTTGTATGCAATCAAGCGCTCCGAATAACCAATATCACCGCCATTTACCTTTGCCGAAACCGCACGAACACTCCCAGAGTCCGCAACTCTATTTATATTTCTAGTGACAGCCCAAAAAACAAAAGCCGACTCAATCCCATACTCCAGATTACTAAGTACAAGATCTGGATTTTCAACAAAATCACGCTGATCATCCGGGAAACGTCGATTATGCTCATCCGTGAGCACCATGTAGTTGCTTTTAAACGTAGTTTGTATCAGACCTCTGCCACGATATTTGTAGCCGTCACCGGATTCCTCGTTTCCATTTTTATTCCGGTCCGCATAGACATAGCTTGCAAGGTTCTTGGGGTTGCGTTCGTATTTGCTTGTTTCTGTCCACAACTTGTCGCGCTTACGCCCATAATTACAAACGATATCACCCGATACTTCGGCATACTGCTTTTTCCCTTTTGGCGGAAGGTTGCACCCAAAAATCACTTTCATTCGCTCTGATGAATACGAAAGCCCTTCTTCAATATTCTTAAATCCACTCTCAACGGCTATCTGCGAAAGGAAATGAGCAACTCTCCTCGGAGTAGTTACTTGATAACCTTTCGCATATTTGTTGAGTGACGGGAGGATCTGTCGATGATAAGACTCACTACCATTCGGATCAACCGCCGCAAGCATTTCAAGTGTGATAATTTCAGGTTCGAACCAAAAATTCCCGATTAAGCTAATGGGATCGATATGATAGACATTTGGCCCGGGGAAACCTGGTGTTCCGACCGTTATGTCGTCCCACCACGCGAGCGCTTCGATCCGCTTTTGCTCTTCTACATGCTGCAGTTTCGGCCCCGTCTGCTTTTCCAACGCGGCGATCAACTGCTTCCATTTCGACGGAATCGCCCACTCGCTCTCGTGTTTCACGATCAGCCGAGACGCCGCCTGCATCAACCATGGATATCCGCCGCGCTCGGTCTGAGACAGCATGCATAATTCATCAACTGCTCGCTTGCCATCTCCTGCCGTAAACAGCGCGTCATACACCTTAAGCATCAACGGACTGAGCTTCGAACGCGAAGCAAGATCGTCAACATTGGCGCCGCTCGCATAATCAACCCACGCCTGCGTTGTCGCAAAGATCGTATGCGCCGGATCATGGGCATCCGCGAGGCACTCGAAATCAATCCACTTCTGTGCGAATTCTCGGGTCACCTGGCCGCCCGCGTGGTTGAAGTCACACACCCAACCGTCAATCGGTTGACCTTGCGCATTCACACCGTCAACGTGCCACCAGTTCACCGGATAGCCCGGATTGGGATTCGGGCGCGGCTCGGCTACTCGTCGCTCCGGGTCACGCGCCAGTTCGGCAAGCGAATACACCTGAACGGCGTCCGTTTTTCTCAACTGTGGGTCAACACCAGGGATAAATTTTTTCTTGTCTTGAGTACGTTGATACAGCACCGTGCCCGGCGCGATCCGCAGGATCGTCGGCTCGGATGGCAGACCAAGTGCCATCCAGTCCTCCTTGTTCGGACCGTGTTGATTGACCCATGCACGCCCTTTTTCGAGGAACGCCTGGATGCTGTCATCGCAGAAGACTTCGATGTGTGCCATTCGGGTTCCCGAACTACACTCGTTCAGAGAGTCGTAGCGCCCCAAGTGCCCAATCAGGTCTCCTGCCTTGACTGGAATGCCTGGCATGTCGCCTGCCGCGCCTTGGCCCGTCGTTACGACGACCCGATCAAATATAGAGTCCTCAACAGTCTCTTCGGCAACCGGGCCACCGTTTTCCTGCCCGAGAAAGACCCACTTACCGATCGCACTCGACGGCTCGACATATTCACCTGCTTTCTGTGGATAAGGTGATGTCCCACGAAGATCCGTCAACTGCCCCCACGGCTTTCCGTTCTTCGTCTCAATCTTCCCGATGCCGACGTTGGCTCCTTGCGGCAGAATCGCGATGGGGCTACCGCCCGGAGTCTTGCGAACACGTAGCCCCTGCTGTGCCGGATCGGGAGCCTGCCCGCTTCGGCCAGACGCTTGCTTGTCCTGCGCATATTGCGTCACCAGCCATTGCCGCGGCCAATACGTCGGCTTTTCCCGCTTTGGGAAGTTTGCGTAGTCTTCCCATGACATCAGGTGCATGTATAGGCTGTAAAACGTCAGCTTCGTGTCCCGTGGGAACTCCATCGTGTGCCGCACCAGCGCAAAGGCCGTGCTATACGGTGCCTCGTACGGCGATCCACCATCTTCCGTTGCAACCTCGCTGACTGGATAGGCCTTATTGGCGCGAAACGCGATCAACACGCCATCGGCGATGCACCGCAATCCTCCGTCGAGGTCCAGCGACTGCCCAGCACCAGCCTCCGTGATATGAATGCCGCCATGCCACATGCCGTTACTGCTCGCGAGATAGGTACCGGACGACTCACGCTCGGCCAGCAACCGATAAATGTCATGCTCGTTGGTGAATCGAGTGGATGCCTCGGACTCCCCCTGCCCTTTGCGCAAAAACGGAAACGCGAACGACAATTGCTGCAAACCGGCTTTGGCAGGCTGCTGCGGCGTCGGTGATTTCTTCGGTGCGGCTTTGGTCGCCATGGTCGGGCTTACTCCGAAAATCCGAAATTCAATGTGTTCTTCACATCGTTGAGCGGCACCGTGGACCAGGTCGGAAATTTGAAACTACCGCCGGCGGCGTCGTTCACGATCAGGTTGCCTTTCAATTCGATCTCGCCCGCAGGACTCCCGAGAATGATCTTTCCGCCTGCCAGCTTGATATAAGCGCCCGCGCCGTCACCAATCGTGACGCCCTTTCGACCCGTTATCGTGACTTCTCCGTCCGACGAGCTCATCAGCATGTCCTGCATCGCCATCAGCTCCATGCCGTCGCCTTGTGCCTGAATCTGTACCTTGCCCTTTGCCGCGAAGAGCCGGATTCCGAACTTTGCTGCGAGGAACGACATCGCTTCGCCGGCCGCCACCGTGATGCGTTTCATCACGCCGATGTCGAGTCCTTCACCGGCCGTAACAAACATCTGTTTGCGCGCAGCGATCTGAACGTGCTGCCCACTGGCGATGCCAACACCTTCTGGCGCACTCGCAACAATGACTGGCTTCTGGAGGCGGCTAAGCTTTTGCTCGATCAGCACACGTTGCTGGTTAGCCTCAGCCTGTAGTGCCTTGGCCGCGTTCGCGGCGTCATTGAGCGAACGCAGAATCTCTTTGGCCTGCGCGAACGTCGCGTCCGCACTCTGCATGGCAAGCTGCTCGCCGGCCGCGCCTGGCTGTGCCTCGGCCGATACGAGCACCCCGTCTGCCGCCCTGATCGACGCGTGTCCATCGGTGGCAAGTTCGGCACCCTTTCCGCGCGCTTTGCGATCGATATCCACCATGAAGCCGAGATTCAGTTGGCTCGCGCGGAACGGCGTGATCAGATGGACGTGTTCGTTGCTTTCCTTATCCTCCATCCGCAACTCATTCTGAGCGGCGGTACGAATCAGGTTCCGCGTATGGTTCAGGTTGTTGACCAGATCCGGATGCACGCTGTCGTGCATCGCCCCGATGATCACCGGCCGATTCGGATCGCCGTCCGTATGGACAATGGCCACTTCCGCGCCATCGATCAGCGGAAAGTGATGTCCATAGTTGTCGCCGCTATACGGCTTCGCAAACCGCACCGGGCGGCTCGTCCCACCCGGGCTCCATTCATCGAGATCGAACGGCAGCTTGATCACGTACCAGCCCTGCTCGGTCAGATACGCATACTTGTAATTGCCCGGCGACGTAATCCGTGCAGGCAAGATCCCGTCGACCACCGGCCGCGAAACCGACGCCATAGGCGTGCGCCATACCCGATCCGACGGAATCCCCTCGAACGCCACCCAATACGCCTCACTGCGCCCGCCGTGCGACTCGACCGACGTCACGAAAATCCCGTGCTTCGCATCGACCGGATTCGGCTCGACCCGCATCACCTCGCCGGCTTCGAGCCAGAACGGATTGCCCGTCCCCTTGAAGATGATCTGTCCGGCCAGATAAGCCTCGTGCCGCAACCGAGCCACGCGCTTGCCTTCCTCCGGCGTCTCGTAGTGCTCGCCCCAGCGATAATCGACTGCGTTCGTCGTCTTGTCGTCACGCGCGACGTTTTCCTCGACCAGTAGCGACACCCCGGCCTGCCGATGGTTGTAGTCATGCAATCGCACCGTTTCCGGCACACGCTGCATTTCACGCCCAAGCGTCTTGATCGCATCGGCCCCGACGCTCTCCAGCCCCGAATCGCGACGATAGGGAACCGTGCGCTGCTTGCGCGAATAGGCATCCAGATCGTCGCCGAACACAACCACCGCACGATCCTTCTTCTGTTCCCACCGGAACCAAATCCCAGCCTCGGCGCAAATCCGCCGGATGAACGCGAACGTGGTCTCTCGATACTGCGTCATGTACTCGCGACGCTTGTACTCGCCTCGCAACTGGAACTGAAAATCGACGCCCGCGCGATACCCGTAATGCCGCAACGTATCGGTCACGATCTCTTCGACCGATTGCTTCTGAAACAGCCGGCTGGTCACCCCGCGATCGAGATCGGCCAACGTCGGCTCCAGCACGACCCGATAGCGCGTCTCGTCAGCCGACGCCCCGAGCTCATCGAACCGGGTGATGATCCCGTGCACCGTGTATGCCGGTGGCTTCGTGCTGAATTTCCCGGCGTTCTCCCCGAACATCTTCTGCAGATATCCCATGTCCGGATCGACCGGATCGACGATGAACTTCGCCGGCCGGCCCAGCACTCGATCCATCGGAATGCCCGCGACCGGGCTCGTGAATTCGATCTCGTACCGGTAAAGCTGGCTGATCCGGTCCAGCCCGGTGAACGTCAGGATCGAGAACGGCGCCGGTTGCGGCGCCAGTTTCAATTCATAAGCCTGCGAAGGCAGAATCATCGACATGGGATCTCTCGGTTGCGCGAACATGCGGCACGCCGGGGCGACTCTCGCCACCCCGGGCGCCTCACACGACTAACGCCTGATCAGTTCTTGGCCTTCGGCATCTGCGACACGAGCGACAGCCCGATGTCCATCCCTTCGACCTGGAAGTGCGGCACGATGAACAGCTTGATCCGGAAGAAACCCGGGTTGTCGTCGATATCCTCGACCGTCACCTTCGCGTCGCGCAGCGGGTGCGATGCCTGCAGCTCGTCGCCCGGATCCTTCATCTCGGTCACGAGCCCCTTGATCCAGCCGTTCAGTTCGAGTTCGAGCAGACGGCGATCCTTGGTCGTGCCGATGTTTTCGCGCTGGATCAGCTTCAGGTAGTGCGCGATGCGCGACAGCAGGAAGATGTACGGCAGCCGCGCGTTGATGCGGCTGTTCGCCGTGGCTTCCTTGGTCTCGTACAGCGCAGGCTTCTGCGTCGAGCTCGCGGAGAAGAAGCACGCAAAGTCGTGATTCTTGTAGAACGACAACGGGATGAAGCCGAGATTCGCGAACTCGAATTCGCGCGTCTCCGGGATCAGCACTTCCGTCGGAATCTTCGGCTGATAACCGGTGCCGAGGTCGTACAGGTGAACCGGAAGATCCTCGACCTTGCCACCCGCCTGTGGCCCGCGAATCTGCACGCACCAGCCGTTGCTCACGAAGCTGCGCACCATGTTCGCCGCGAACGCAAACGATGCGTTCACCCACAGGTATTTGTTGTGATCGGGGCCCTTGACCGCTTCCTCGTAGTTGAACGCCCGCACCGGCGCCGTATCCTTGCCGTACGGCAGCCGGCCGAGCACGCGCGGCATCGTCAGGCCGACGTAGCGCGCGTCGTCGGTATCGCGGAAGCTCTTCCACTTGATGTATTCGGCGCGATCGAAGTAATTGCCGATGTCCTGGATCGCCGCCACTTCCTCCATCGACTGCTTGCCGAAGAACGCCGGCCCGACCGAGCCGATGAACGGCATGTGCGCGGCGGCGGCGACCTTCGAGATGTTCCGCAGCAGCGCAACATCCATCGGCGAATTTGCAAACTCGAAGTCGCTGATCATCGCGCTGATCGGCTGGCCACCCGGCGTGTCGTATTCCTCGATGTACGTCAGGCGATACAGGCCGCTCTGGATCAGTTCAGGCGTGTCCTCGAAGTCGCGCTGCAGCGCATCCTTCGACACGTCCAGCACCTCGATTCGCGCGTTCTTGCGGAAATCGGTACGGCTCACGAGCATCTTCAGGCCGCGCCAGCGTGCTTCGAGCGCCTGGAATTCCGGCCCATGCATCACCGCGTCGAGCTGGCGGCCGATCTGCCGGTCGATCTGGCCGATATGGAAGTCGAGCAGAGACTTGTCCAGCCGGTCGACCGGCTGGCTCGCCTTCGCGACGAGTTCGAGAAACGCGCCCATCCCGCGCGCGATGCGCTCGTCGGCCGACGCCTCGGACAGCATGTCGTTGTCGCGGAACGCCTCGAGCGGGCGCGCTTCGTTGACGGGCTTCAGGTTGATCTTGCTGCACAGCGATGCATAGACGCTGTCGATATCCCCGTGCGGGGCGTCCAGCACGACGGTCTCGGTCGCGCTGGCGTGCTGCGTTTCAGTGGGTTTCATCTCGGGTCCTGTCTGCGATCGAATCGCTACGATGTTGCGGAATGCGCTGAACGCGCGCTTTGCCCAGCGTCGCTCACGCATGCCCTTCCGGCTGCGTCGCGGCGGTCGCGATCTGCGCGAGTTCGCCACGAAGCTTCGCGGACAGGCGGTCGTCCTTCAGCACCTTCTCGAACTCGCGACGGAACGTGCCGTTGTCGAGCAAGTTCGACTTGAGGTCGCGCAACAGATTGCGCATCGCGAGCAGCGCCTGAAGCTCCGGAATCTGGCGCGCCACCTGCTCGGGCTCGAAATCCTTGATCGACCGGAACGACAGGTTGACGGGCAACTCCGAACCATCGCCGGCCAGCGTGTTGTCCGCAGCGATCTTGATATCCGGTGCGTAGTCGGCCAGTACGGCATCGAAGTTGTTCTTGTCGACGTTCACTTTCTTCCGCTCGGCCAGCGGCGCCTGCTCGCGGCCGGCGCTGAAGTCGCCCGCCACCAGCAGCTTCAGCGGCAGCTCGACCTTCTTTTGCGCCCCGCCCGTATGCAGATCAAGGGTGATCGACACCCGGCTCTTCGGGATCTCTCGCTGAAAGCTATCCAATTCGTTCTCCTTATCTAAGGAAGCTTGAAGACTCCGCGATGCGCACCCGCAACCGCCGGTGCACTGTCGTGCACGTCACCTTTGCTGAACCCCGCAACACGTATTGACGGACGACCGAATCGGATATTCGCGGCACGACATCCGATTCAGGCGGCAAAAAATATCACGCCATTTCACATGAAGTAAACCACCAAAATCAAAAAAACGATCACTAACCGCGCGCGGAATTTCCGGAATAAGACTAGTCCAAATACGAAATCCAGCCCCCACCCCACCGGGCCGAGACCAGCCCAAACAGGCAACCAGTCTCAAATAATAAAACATGCCACGCAAGCGATTGATGTTTATGAAAAAATACCAACCACGCCGATCACATTCATCTCAATAAAACAGCTCACCCATAACCCGCACGCGCAAACCATTCACCCACCCAAAAAATCTCAAAATTAATCACCCTCTTGTCTCAATATAAACGACACATTCTTTAAAGAATCGCAAAATCACGGGGTATACGAAATCAGGAAATGCTGTATAGAATCGGCGCCTCATAATTCCTAATCGATATAGACCACACCATGCGGATCGAAAAGCCGCTCTGGCATGAAGGGCTGATTCTTACGCAGCAGCATTTCCAGCAGCAGGACCGCTGGAACGGGTTCGCGCTGCAACAACTGGCGTCGGCCATCGCCGTATCGCCATGGGGAACGCTGAACATCGACGTCGACGAAGAAGCACTGGCCTCCGGCCGCCTGAAGCTCACGCGGCTGCAACTGCGCTTCCCGGATGGCACGCCGCTCGACACGACCATCGCAGACGCACTGCCGCCCGCTCGCGACCTCGTCGGCGAAATTCCTGCCGATACCCAGACCGTCGAGGTGCTCGCCGCACTCGCGCTGCCCGATGCGAACGGCAGCAACTGCCGTTTCGACGAAACGGCGCTGGCCCGCCCGCGTCGCGCGTACCGCGAATTCGTGAAGGTGACGGACCTGAACGGCACGGCGGAAACCGAAATCGCCGCCGAGCGCCACGCGGTCCGGTTGCTGTACGGCTATGAATCGCACGCGGACGATACGGCATGCGCGATTGCCCGCCTGACGCGCACGACGAGCGGTCAGTTCCAGATCGATCGCGGCTATGTGCCACCCTGTCTGTCGCTGTCGGGTCATGCACTGCATATCGAGCGCATCCGGCGGCTTGCGGATATCCTCGCCGCCAAAAGCGCGCTCCTCGGCGCGCGTCGCAGCGAGCGGATCGAGCAGGTGGCCGAATACGGCGTCGCCGACGTCCAGCTCTTCTGGCTCCTACACTGCATTCATCAAGCGTGGCCGCAATTGCGCTTCCTCGCGTCGCATCCGGCGCAGCCCACGGATCGCCTGTACCAGGTACTCGCCCAGTTGGCAGGATCACTGACCACGTTTTCGACGCGCGTGTCGCTGACCGACATTCCGCCCTACGACCATGCCGGTGCACATGAGGTCTTCGCGACGCTCGAATCGCTGATCCGCGATCTGCTGGACGCGATCATCCCGTCGCGCGTCGTGTCGATCGGGCTTTCGCACACGACACCGACAACCTGGGCCGGCCAGTTCCGTGACGAGCGCATCGTCGAAGGCTCAGCGGACTGGTACCTGTCCGTCAACGCCGCGCTGCCGGCATTCGAGCTCGTCGAACAGTTTCCGCGCCTGTGCAAGATCGGCGCGCCGGACGACGTCGAGCACATCGTCAATTCCGCGGTGGCCGGCATTCCGCTCAAGGCGGTGCAGCGAGTGCCGGGCGCCATTCCGGTCCGGCTGGACAACCACTATTTCGCGCTCGATGCGCATGACGCCGCTCATGCGCGGATGCTCGCCGCACGCGCGTGCCAGATCTACCTGCCCGCGTCGATTCCGGACGCGTCGATCGAACTCTATGCGGTGCTGCGCTGATGAATGCCATCGTCTCCACTCGTCACGAATCCGCGCTGCTGGCGCGGGAGCCATCGTCCGGCCGCTCGCCCCGGCCTTCGATGCGGGCGCTGCTGCGCGATACCGCGCTGCTCGTTACCCACCTGTCGAACGGTGGGCAGATCGACAGCCAGGAGAACCTGCGTCAGCAGTGCATCAGGCTCATCGCGCAGTTCGCGACGGCACTCGATGCGCAAGGGATCGCCGCCGATATCCGGGACGACGCCGTCCTCGCCCAATGCGGGCTGATCGATGAAGCGGCATTGCGTTACCTTCCCGCGTCGGACAAGGGGAACTGGGAGTCCCGACCGCTGCAGGTCGAGCGCTTCGGCACTCACGACGCGGGAACCCGCATCTACGAGCGCCTCGATCACCGGATGCGCGAACCCGCCCCGAACGTCGACCTGCTCGAATGCTATGCGGCCGTGCTCGGCCTCGGGTTCCGCGGCCGTTACGCTGCCCGTTCGGGCCTCTCGGCGGAAGCCCACGACGGCGAAGCGAAACGTCAGGCCGTGATCGCTGCGTTGGTCACTCAGATCGATCAGTTGCGACCGGTCGCGCAGCCGGGGTTCGTCACCGACCGCTCGAACGCGCGGCTGATCGATCGGCTCAGACGCCTGTCGCCGTGGGCGATTGCGGGGACGGCATGCGTGATCGCGATATGCGTGTGGTTCGCGTGGGATCGCATCCTCGACGCGGAACTGGCACAACTCGTCCAGAAAGCGAAGCGGCCGTGACTTCCGATACTGTTCTCCCGCCGGCGGCAACACGCGCCGACTCCGATGCCGCCCGCGCGGCCCTGTCGGGCCTCGGCTACCCGCTGCGCACGGTCGTGATGATATCGGCCGCATTGGCCCTTGCCGTCATCGGATGGGTTTTGCCCGTCGACCGCGGCGTCATGTGGGGATGGGTTGCGATCGTCGTCGCGCTTTCTGCGCTGATCGTCTGGTTGCGTTCGCGCAGGTTGACGCATGCTCGCGAACGGAACGTGCACGTGCTTGGGCAACTCGGCGCGGCGACCGCCGACCTGCCCGTCGCGCTGCGCACCAGGATGCCGCTCGCCCTCGTCACCGGGGACGGCCTGCCCGCCCTGTTCGATCGCGACGCAACCCGGTCGCGTTTCGTCCACGTCGGCGACGGCGCCATCTGGTTGCGGGCCGATCGCCCCCAGGATCTTCCCCGTCTCGCCGTCGCCGTCCGCCAGTGGCGGGACGGTCATGCGCCCGATTGCGTCGTGTTGTCGGTCGCGCCGGGACTTCATGCGAACGACGATGTGGTGTCGCAAACGCTGCGCGTCATCCGGCAGGCGGTTGCAGACACGTCGCGCCTGCTTGGCGCGTCGCTGCCGGGCTACGTCGCGATCTATCAGCGGCTCTCCGATTCAGCCGTTTCAGCGGGGCCTGCGCCCCAGTGGTATGGCGTATCGGCAGGCTCGCCGATCGCGGACATGCGCCGTTTCGACTCCGCGATCGACGCAGCCGAATCCGATACCCTCCATGCCGACGGAAGCCACTCAGTCGCGGCACGCGCCGCCGGCATCGGAGCAATAATCGGATGGACTCGCCGAATCGTGTTCGACACGCTGACGGACCGACGCCAACCTGCGACGCCCTGGCCGTTGTTCGGCGCCGGCTGGATCGACCATGGCCCCGCGACGGGCCCCGGCAAGCCATGGGAACGTGAAGTCCGATCTCGCACCGGCATCGCACCAGCCGCGCTACCTGCATCGCCTTCTCCATGGCCGCTGCCGCAGCCGCTGATCGATGCGATGCCGCGCCGGTCGTGGCGATCACCACGCATCACCGCAGTCGCGCATGTCGTTGCGATCGCTGCCTGCGCGGCCATCGCCGCCGTCAGCGGCGCCGCGAAAAACAACGAAACGCTGATGACCCGAATCGGCGAACACGTCGAGCGCTACAACCGCCTCCCCGCTGCGCAAGACGCCGCGAAGTGCGCCGCACTCAAATCCCTTTCGTCGGACCGCGACGAACTCGACCGGTATGCCCGCATCGGCGTTCCACTCCGACTGTCGTTCGGCATGTATCGCGGCGCTCGACTGCTGCCGATGCTCAACGACGCGATCGCCTCCTACGAACCGCCCGCGCCACCGCCCGCCGTCGTCACGCTGGACACCATGTCGCTGTTCGACAGCGGCAAAGCGCAGCTGAAGCCGGGTACCACGCGCGCGATGGTCGATGCGCTTGAACTGATCAAGGCGCATCCCGGCAAGCGCGTGCTTGTCGCCGGTTATGCGGACGATCAGGGCCGCCCCGACCGCAACCTGAAGCTGTCGATCGACCGCGCGACCGCCGTGCGCGACTGGCTCGTCGATGCATCGGGCTTGCCGACGACGCAATTCGCGATTCAGGGCTATGGCGATACGCGACCGGTGGCGGACAACGCGACACCCGAAGGGCGGGCGAAGAATCGTCGGGTCGAAATCACGCTGGTGCCCGATATCCCGGCGCCGTCCGCTTCGATCCGCACCGCGATGTAACACGCGTTTTGGTTCCCGGGGCATCCGCCCCGGGTTTGTCAGCGCCGGGCTCCGGTTCCGGCGATTCGCAGTACGAAGAAGAAGGAGTGAACAAATGGCAATTCCTGCCTACATGTGGCTCAAGGACGACGGCGGTGCGGACATCAAGGGTTCGGTGACCGTCCAGGATCGCGAAGGCAGCGTCGAACTGATCGCGTTCGATCACGGCGTGCACATTCCGACCGACGGCAACACGGGCAAGCTCACCGGCACGCGCGTGCACAAGCCGATCACGCTGACGAAAGAGACGGACGCGTCGACGCCCTATCTGTACAAGGCCGTGACGAGCGGCCAGACGCTGAAGTCGGTCGAGATCAAGTGGTACAAGATCGACGACGCGGGCAAGGAGAAGGAGTACTTCAACACGAAGCTCGACAACGTGAAGATCGTCGCCGTGAAGCCGAAGATGCTCGACATCAAGAACCCCGACTACGAGAAACACAATCATCTCGAAGACGTCGAACTGCGCTACGAGACGATCACGTGGTCGTACAAGGACGGCAACATTATCCACAAGGACACGTGGAACGAACGTTCCTGATGCGTTGACCGACTGGCGGAATCCGGCACGCCCGCGCGCCGGGTTCCGCTCTGCCGATCGCCCATTCTCAGTCGCACCCTTCGGTTCGCATTGGCACCGCCCGATGCACGCCCTCCTCCCTTCCTGATCCGCTATCGACATGACGCCGCCTCTCCGGGACGCCTCCCATCTCATTCGCCGCCTCAATCCCCATTGCACGCGCGCGCTCGAAGCCGCCGCGAGCCTGTGCCAGACCCGGCTCGCGGACGAAATCGCGGTCGAGCACTGGGTGCTGAAACTGATCGAAGCGGACGACGGCGACATTCCGGCGATCCTGCGCCACTACGATCTCGATATCGATGCGGTGTGGGATGCGTTGATCGACGTGATCGACCGCATGCCACGCACGTTGCGCGGCATGCCGGCGCTGTCACGGCAACTCGCCACGGTGATCGAGGATGCGTGGACGCATGCGGTGTCGGACGATTCCGACGGCACCATTCGCTCGGGCCACCTGCTGCAGGCGATCGTCGACGCGCCACACGTCTTGCGCACGCAACGTGCGTGGCCGCTGTTGTCGGTTTCAAGCGCGCAGATCCGGCGCGTGCTGCCCCGGATCGGGCGGCGTTCATCCGAGAACGCGTCCGATGAAATGACGTTGCAGCCGAACACGTCGCCAACCGCCGATCAACCCGGCAATGCAGAGACGGAAACCTCCATCGATCGTCACGCTCGGCAGGCACCGTCTCGGGCCACCGACGACAACGCCCTCGCGCGCTTTGCGCTCGACCTGACCGAAAAGGCTCGCCGTGGCGAGATCGACCCCGTCTTCGGCCGAGATCGGGAGATCCGGCAGATGATCGACGTGCTGGCGCGCCGCCGCAAGAACAACCCCATACTCGTTGGCGAGCCTGGCGTCGGCAAGACCGCGCTGGTCGAAGGGCTCGCGTTGCGCGTGATCGAAGGCAGCGTTCCGGAAACGATCCGCGACACGCGCATCCTGACGCTCGACCTCGGCTTGCTGCAGGCCGGCGCAGGCGTGAAGGGCGAATTCGAGCAACGGCTGAAGAACGTGATCGACGAGGTGCGGACATCGACGACACCCATCCTGCTGTTCATCGACGAAGCCCATACGCTGATCGGCGCGGGCAACGCGGCGGGCGGCGCCGACGCGGCCAACCTGCTCAAGCCGGCGCTGGCGCGCGGCGAGTTGCGCACGATCGCGGCAACCACGTGGGCCGAGTACAAGGAATATTTCGAACGCGATGCCGCGCTCGAACGGCGCTTCCAGGTCATCAAGGTCGACGAGCCGGACGACCACACGGCCTGCCTGATGCTGCGCGGGCTCGCAAGCCGCTATGCGAAACATCACGACGTCCACATTCGCGACGAGGCGATCGTCGCGGCCGTGCGGCTGTCACGCCGCTACATTCCGGCCCGGCAACTTCCGGACAAGGCCGTCGATCTGATCGACACGGCGGCCGCGCGCGTGCGCATGGCGCTCGACGTGCCGCCAGTGGAGCTGCAGCAGGCACGCGCGACACTGACGGCACTCGAACTGGAACGCGCCGCGCTCGATGCGGATTCCCGTGCCGGGATCGGCGACATCGCCGAGCGGCGCACCACGATCGACGCGGAACACGACGCCGTGCGCGACACCACAGACACGCTGCTCGGCCAGTACACGCGAGAACGCGAACTCGTCGACGTCTTGCGCACCCTTCGCGGCGCGACCGACCCCGCGCCTGATCCAGCGGCCATTTCCAATGCCATCGATGCGCTGTCGACCGTTCAGGGCAAGTCGCCGATGATCGCCGCCGACGTTGACGCGCAATCCATCGCGCGCGTTGTCGCTGAATGGACCGGTGTGCCGGTCGGCAATCTCGTCGACGACGAACTGCGAAGCCTGCTCACGCTCGAAGCGACGCTCGCTGCGCGCGTGGTTGCGCAGGACGATGCGATCGGCGCGCTGGCGGAGAGCCTGCGCACCGCCAAGGCCGGCCTGAAGAACGAGCACGCACCGCTCGGCGTGTTCCTGCTCACCGGGCCGTCCGGCGTCGGCAAAACCGAAACCGCGCTGGCACTCGCCGACCTGTTGTTCGGCGGCGAAGCCGCACTGACGACGATCAATTTGTCCGAGTACCAGGACGCGCATACGGTATCGCAGCTCAAGGGCTCGCCGCCCGGCTACGTCGGTTACGGACGCGGCGGTGTCCTGACCGAAGCCGTGCGTCAGCGTCCGTACAGCGTCGTGCTGCTGGACGAAGTGGAGAAAGCGCATCGCGACGTGCTCGACATTTTCTATCAGGTGTTCGACCGCGGCACGATGCGCGACGGCGAGGGACGCGAGATCGATTTCCGCAATTGCGTGATCGTGATGACGTCCAATCTCGGCAGCGCGCAAATCGACGATGCAACGGCCGAGGATCCAGCAATCACGCGCGAAGCGCTGCGCGAAGCCGTTCATCCTCAGCTGGTCGCTCATTTCCAGCCTGCACTGCTCGCACGCTTTCAGACACTCGTCTATCGGCCGCTCGGCGCGGCGGCACTCGCGCCGATCGTGCGGATCAAGCTGGACAGGATCGCCGAGCGCCTCCATCGGAATCACGCGGTGACACTGACATGTGCGGACGATCTGATCGAATCGATCGCACAGCATTGCGTGTCGCGCGAATCCGGCGCACGCAGCGTCGACGCGTTCCTGAACCAGCGCGTGCTGCCGGTCGTGTCCCGCGAACTGCTCGGACGGATGGAATCCGGCACTGCGCCACGGCAAATCCTGTTGTCGGCCACCGCCGAAGGATCGTTGACGATCGACTTCATCGACGCGCCGGCGGCCGGCGATACCGGCACTACACGATGGAGCGACCGATGACCGCCGGCCCCTCGCTCTACGACATGCTGCTCGGCCAGATCGGCGGCGAACCGATCGGCGCCTACGACGACCGGACGCTCGAATGCCTGAGCGTGCAGCAGAACGTACGTCGCATTCTCAATACGCGGGCCGGTGCGCTCAAGCACCTGCCCGACTACGGGCTACCCGATCTCACGAACATCTACAAGGCACTGCCCGCATCCGCGCACTTGCTCAAGCAGCAGATGGAAGCGACGCTGCTGAAATACGAGCCGCGCATTCGCTCGATCGACGTCGGGATCGTCGACAATCACGATCCCGGGATCCTGGTCAGCTTCGAGATGACGTGCCACCTGAAGAACGCCGGGCTCGTGCGTTTCGGCACCTACTTCGAGCCGCCGGGCCGCCTGCGCGTCGAACGACGTATCGACCGGTCATGATCGCGCGCAATCAGTGCCCGTGCGCAAGATGCGCCCCAAACCCCACCGCCCCCGGCACGATCTCCTCCTTCAGCGTCAACGCCGGAATCTCGTAATCGCCCGCGTTCTGTCGCCGGAACGGAATCGGCTGCGCGGTCCACAACGCATCGAGACGCTTGCCGAGCGCCGCACGCGTTTCGTCGAAGCGCGCGTCGTTCATCTTGCCCGTCCGGTAGATCACGAACGGCGGCAGCACGTCGAACCCCGGGTAATACAGGATCCCGTGCTGGATCGGAAACAGCACGTCGTCGATCGGCCCGTTGATGCCGCGCGGGCTGTAGTGCGATTCCCACCCGCCTGCCGTGACGATCAGCATCGCCCGCTTGCCGGCCAGCGCCCCTTCGCCGTAGCGGTTGCCCCAGCGCGTCTCCGAATGCTCGCCGACGCCATACGCAAAACCGTACGCATACACACGCTCGACCCAGCCCTTCATGATTGCCGGCATCGAGAACCACCACAACGGAAACTGCAGGATCACCGCGTCGGCCCACTTCAGCTTCTCCTGCTCGCGCGCGATATCTTCACTTTGCGTGCCGGCCGCGAATGCGTGCTTCGAGTCGAGCGACGGATCGAACCGCGCGTCGGGTGCGCGACCGGTCACGTCGTTCGCGTCGAACGCCGCCTTCCAGTTCATCGCATACAGATCCGTCACCTGCACCGCGTGGCCGGCCGCTTCGAGATGCTCGACGGCAAAGTCGCGCAGCGCGCCGTTCAGCGAACGCGGTTCGGGATGGGCATAAACGATCAGCACATTCATGTTCGTCACTCCTTTGATTGAATGACTACAGGATGCCGCCGCCAAAGGTATATTTGAAATGAATTCCTGATATTCCAGGTATAGCCATGAATAATCTCAGACGACTCGACCTGAACCTGCTCGTCACGCTGGACGTACTGCTCGCCGAGCACAACGTCACGCGCGCGGCCGAGAAGCTGAACATGTCGCAGCCGTCGGTGAGCGTGCAGTTGCAAAAACTGCGCGACCTGTTCGGCGATCCGCTGCTGTTGCCGGGGCCGCGCGGGATGCGGCCGACCGCGCGCGCGGAAACGCTGCGTGAGCCGTTGCGCGATGCGCTCGAAGCCGTCGAACGCGCGGTGGTTCCGGCCACACCGTTCGATCCGGCGACCGCGACCAACACGTGGCGCGTGGCCGCGACCGACTACGGCGAATCGACGATCGTGCTGCCCGCGCTGCACACGCTGCGCTCGGCCGCGCCCGGCACGCGGCTCGCCGTCGCCGAACTCGCGCCGCCGCGCATCGAGCAGGATGCCGAACGAAACGGCATCGACCTCGCCTTTCATACGACGGAAGGGTCGCCGGCCGGCATGCGGCGCCTGCCGCTGTTCGTCGAGCGTTATGTGCTCATCGGCCGCGCCGGGCATCCGAAGCTGAAGCGGCGCCCCACGCTCGCGCAGTTCGGCACGCTCGAACACGTGATCGTGTCGCCCGATGGCGGCGGCTTCTTCGGCGTGACGGACGAAGCGCTCGCAAAGGTCGGTGCCGTGCGGCGCGTCGTGCTGTCCGTGCCGCACTTCCTGTTCGTGATGTCGGCGGTCGCGAGCACCGATCTCGTCGCGATGCTGCCCGAGCGACTGGTGCGCGACGTGCCTGCGTTGCGTGTGGTGGACGCACCGGTCGAGGTGCCCGGCTATGAAATGTCGATGCTGTGGCACGAGCGCGTGCATCGCGATCCGGCGCATCGGTGGCTGCGGGAGACCATCGCGGCGGCGGTCTGACACGGCCCGGTTGCCGGACGGCTGCCATCTGCTGTCATCGGGGGCTTGAAAGTGTGCTGATCACTGTATATATTTACAGTGTTTCTGCGTCATTTGACCCGAATTCCGTCCCCCGAGACGGTCTTTAGTGAGGCGACCATGTTCCAGTCATCCGCATTCGATCCCGAGCAACCCGGCTTCAATCCCGTCCACTTCGAGCGCGCCGCGCGGCAGGCGGTCGTCGATCTTCAGCGTGTCGTCGGCGGCCCCGCGCAGCGGGCGCTCGGCTTGCGGCGCCGCAGCCATCCGGCCGCCGTCCGCACGATGAGCTGGCAGGCGCTGCTGAATGTCGAGGAGCTGGCGTTCTCGAACTCCGGCTTCCTGAACCGCAACGATCCGACGGTCGTCGACGCCTTCATCCGGCTGCGCGACAGCCGAATGGTCGCCGCGGACGTCGAGGAAGCCGTCGACTGGAAGCGCGACGACGACGATTTGCCCGCCGTTTACCTGATCGTCAAGGCGATGCTCGAAGCGGAAGAGCGCGAGACGCAACACGCCGAGATGGAGTGACGGCGGCGACGCGCGGCCGCACCGTTACAGCCGCGCCGCGAGGCGCGCACCCTGATCGATCGCGCGCTTCGCGTCGAGTTCGGCGGCCAGTTCCGCGCCGCCGATCAGGTGCACGGAACGCCCGGCCGCCTGCAACGGCGCGAGCAACGCGCGCTGCGGCTCCTGCCCCGTGCAAAGCACGATCGTGTCGGCTTCGATCAGCTCGTGATCGGTGCGCTGCTCGCCGTACGACACGTGCAGCCCGCGCGCATCGATCAATTCGTAGTTCACGCCGCCGATCATCTTCACCTGCTTCATCTTCAGCGTCGCGCGGTGAATCCAGCCGGTCGTCTTGCCGAGCCCCTTGCCGAGCGGCGCGGCCTTGCGCTGCAGCAGCGTCACTTCACGCGCGGGCGCCGTGACCTGCGCACGCGTCACGCCGCCACGCGTCGCGGCCGGGTCGGTCACGCCCCATTCGGCCTTCCACTCGTCCAGATCGAGCGCCGGCGATTCGCCGTCCTGCACCAGATACTCGGCGACATCGAAGCCGATCCCGCCCGCGCCGACCACCGCGACACGCCGACCGACCGGCTGCCTGCCCGAGAGCACGTCGATGTAGCTGAGCACGTTCGGCCCGTCCTGCCCCGGAATCTTCGGGTCGCGGGGCGCGACGCCCGTTGCGAGCACGATTTCGTCGTAGCCGCCCGCGATCAGGTCGCTTGCGTCGACACGGCGGTTCAGGTGCAGGTTCACGCCGGTCAGCTCGACCTGGCGGCCGAAGTAGCTCAGCGCTTCGTGAAACTCCTCCTTGCCCGGAATCCGCTTGGCCATGTTGAACTGGCCGCCGATCTCGGCCGCGCCGTCGAACAGGTCGACCCGATGGCCGCGCTGCGCGAGCACGGTCGAGCACGCGAGCCCGGCCGGCCCCGCGCCCACCACCGCGATGCGCTTCGGCTGCGATGCGGGCGTGTATTTCAGCTCCGTCTCGTGGCATGCACGCGGATTCAGCAGGCACGACGCGATCCTGTTCTTGAACGCGTGATCGAGACACGCCTGGTTGCAGCCGATACAGGTGTTGATCTCGTCGGCACGGCCCTGCGCGGCCTTGACCACGAACTCGGCATCCGCGAGCAGCGGGCGTGCCATCGACACCATGTCCGCGCAGCCGTCCGCGAGGATCTGCTCGGCCACTTCGGGGCGATTGATCCGGTTGGTGGTCACGAGCGGAATGCCGACCTCGCCCTTCATCTTCTTCGTCACCCACGCGAACGCGCCGCGCGGCACCGACGTCGCGATCGTCGGCACGCGCGCCTCGTGCCAGCCGATCCCCGTGTTGATGATGGTCGCGCCCGCGCGCTCGACGGCCTTCGCGAGCTGCACGGTTTCGCTCCAGTCGCTGCCGTCCGGAATCAGGTCGAGCATCGACAGCCGGTAGATCAGGATGAAATCGCGGCCGACCGCTTCGCGTGTGCGTTCGATGATCTCGATCGGCAGCCGGATGCGGTTCTCGTACGACCCGCCCCACTGGTCGGTGCGCTTGTTCGTATGCATCGAGATGAACTGGTTGATCAGGTAGCCTTCGGAGCCCATGATCTCGACGCCGTCGTAACCGGCTTCACGCGCGAGCTTCGCGCAACGGACGAACGCGCGGATCTGCCGCTCGACCCCGCGCGCGCTCAGCTCGTGCGGCGTGAACGGCGAAATCGGCGACTTGATCTTCGACGGCGCGACCGCGAACGGGTGATAACCGTAGCGGCCCGTATGGAGGATCTGCAGCGCGATCTTGCCGTCCTCCGCATGCACGGCGCCGGTGATCTCGCGATGGCGCCGCGCGGCGGCCGACGTCATCAGCGTGCCGCCGAACGGCTTGGTCCAGCCGGCCACGTTCGGCGCGAAGCCGCCCGTCACGATCAGGCCCACGCCGCCGCGCGCGCGTTCGGCGAAATATTCGGCGAGCCGCGGCAGTGTCTTGCGGCTGTCCTCGAGGCCCGTGTGCATCGAGCCCATCAAGACGCGGTTCTTCAGCGTCGTGAAACCGAGATCGAGCGGCGCGAGCAGGTGGGGAAAGGGTGTCGTCATGATGATCGTGCCAGTAAGCGATGCGTGACATCGTAGGCGCGCGCCGCCTTGAACGTGAGGGGGCAAACAGCCATAATGCTTGTCATTTCCGGCCAAAACGACATGACTTCCCCTCTCGCCAAGGACCGCCTCGGGCTGCGCCGGCCGACGATTCCGGTCGCCTACACGCGCCTGCTGCTGCAGGCGCTGGCTGCGCGCGGTGTCGACCTGGCCGCCGTGCGCGCCGGCACGGGCCTGCGCGATGCGGTGCTGGCCGAACCGGACGCGCGCGTCGCGCCGTCGCAATGGGGGCGGCTCGTGCTCAATGCGATCGAGATCGGCGGCGATCCGGGCATCGGGCTCGCGTTCGGGCTGCTGCTGAAGCCGACCGTGCACGGCTTTCTCGGCTACGCGACCCTGACCGCGCGGGACATCCGCGAGGCACTATCCGTCACGCAGCGCTACTTCCGGATGCGCAACCGCCAATATCGCCTGACCCATGAAGAAGACGAACGCGGCGCGACGCTCGAACTGCACGGCGTGCAGGCGAGCCCCGTGCTGCAGCATCACGTGATGTTCGAATTCGTGCTGACCGGGCTCGCGCAGAACATCTCGCAATGGGCCGGGCGCGCGTCGCCGTCGATCGCGCTGCAATTCACGTGGCCGGAGCCGCCCTATTTCGCACGCTATCGCGACCAGTTGCCGCCGGTCGAATTCGGCTGCGCGGCCAACGCGCTGTGGATCGCGCGCGACGTGCTCGACTGGCCGCTGCCGCTCGCCGACGAAGTCGCGCATCGGCAGGCGCTCGTGCAGGTGGAGCGTGAGTATGCGCAGGTGCGCCAGGAGGAAGGCGATCTGGTCGAACGCGTGCGTGCGGAGCTGGCACGCGGGGCCGGCGATTACCCGGGGCCGGAGACGCTCGCCGATGCGCTGCTCGTGTCGACACGCACGCTGCGGCGCCGGCTCGAGGAAGCCGGGTCGAGCTATCGGCAGTTGCTCGACGAAGCGCGGTTTCGCGACGCGAAGCAGTTGCTCGCCGCGTCGGATCTTGACCTGAAGACGATCGCCGAGCGGCTGCAATTCACCGACCCGGCGAATTTCACGCGCGCGTTCCGGCGCTGGGCCGGGCAGACGCCGAGCGCCTATCGGGAGGCGGCTGCGGGCACGGCACGCGATTGATGCAGGGCCGCGACCGGCACGAGGTGCAGGCCCGTGATTTCATCGGTATGATCAATCCCACGCCCAAGCGGCGCCGACCGGCGCACTCTCCCGCCCCATGCCCAATCACACCACGCTGATCGAGTCGACGATCGACCGTATCGATACGAACCTCGTCCGCATCAAGGCCGACATCAGGAAGGCGCCGCTTTATCGCCTGACGATGCAGAACGCCTGCTACTTCATCGCCGTCGACGATTTCGACGCAGAGGCGTTCAAGCAGATCGATCGATTGAAGCCCGGGATGGCCGTGCGCGCGTGCATCTTCAACGATCGCGGCCGTCACCGGATCGCGTGGCTCAGAAGCAGCGACCTGGCGATCGCGCCTTACGATGCGCTCGGACAAAGGGACGGTAACCTGACGCTGCTCACATGGGCGTCGATCGTCTTCGTGCTGAGCCTGCTGATCGGTGCCGCCGTGTTCAGATCGGGCTGGGCGTTCGTCGGCGTCCTGGCCTTGCTCGCGAGCATCATCAGCCTGCTGGGCATCCTGCTCGCGATCGCGGGGCTGTCCGATCTGGTATTCCGGCCTCAGCGTCGCGAGGCGCAGGAAAAGTGGCGGTACGAACCCGCCGGGTTCACGATGGAACGGAGCAACGGATGACCGGTCGCACCATGCAAATCGCATCCGGCCGCGTGACGTCCGTCAGCCAGAAGACGATCACTACGCAGGTCTGGAGCAACAATCTCGGCTGGACGACGCAAGGCATCGAGGAGATCGCGCTGCAGCTCGACACGTTCGACGCGCCGCTCACGCTCGTGACCAGCGCCACGCGCAGCCTGTTCATCGTCGCGGGCGATCGGCTGGAGGTGGCATACGCCGAAGGCCCGGATCGCCCGGCCATCTACGGCATCCGCAACGCGACCGACGCCTCGGTGTATCTGGTTCGACCCGCGACAGTCGCCGGGGCCCGCATCGATGTGTTCGCGACGCTATTCCTGCTGGTCGTCTTCGTCTTCATTCTCGGCATCATGTCCGCGGTGTCGCGCAGCCTCGACGGGATGCTCGACACGTTCGCGTGGTTCGCCGGGGGCGCGATCGGATTCTTCCTGCTGAGCACGATCCTGCGCACCGTGTTCGGCGTGATCGTGTGGCCCGAGATCCGGCGGCTCAGGCAGCCCGGCGGCAAGCGCGAGATGAACGCCGCAAGGCAGGCGCTGTCGCTCGCGAACGACGATACGCCGAACATCCGTTTTCTCTGACGCGATACGCGCGCGACGCGTCAGCAGCCGACGACGATCCGCGCCCCGCCGTCACCCTCGCCCGCCTCGATCCGCACCTCGCCCGTCGCGGCGACGATCGCGTCGTACACGTCGTCGCTCACGCACACCACCGGCACCGCGATCGCATACAGCTCGGCCGCCACGATCGCGCCGATCGAGATGATCAGGTCGCGCTCCTTCAGCACGATCCCGACCGGCCCCGTGCCGTTGCGCACGGCTTCCGCGAGCACGCTGCTGCTCGAACTCGAGCCCTTCGCGTGCGGCATCACCATCACCTTGCCGGCGAGGCTCGCACCGGCCTGCGGATGCCCGCGATCGACGATCTTTCCCGCGCCCGAATCGTAGCCGCCCCAGAAACTGAGCGGCTTGTCGAGCACGAACGCGCGCGCGCATGCGCTGCCCGGCACGAGCGTGTCGCCCGTCAAGCCCTTGCCCGTCGCTTCAGTCATCGAATCGCACCTTTCCTTCGAACGCCGACCGCACGCATTCGCGCATGCTGCCGTACGCGACCGTCACGCCGATGTTCGCGGGCGCATACGACGCCCATTTCCCCGAATTGGTCATCACCAGCCCTGACAGTTGCTTCATCACCGGCGTGATGTACGTGCAGGTGTCGACGACGATCTGAATGCCGCGCGCGGCGAATTTTTCGGCGAGGCCGGCCTCCTCCAGTTCCCACAAGATGAAGCGGCTCGTGTTCACGTAGAAATCGCAGGCGGGCTTGCCGTCGAACGCGTCGAGCAAGGTGCCGAGCGTGCGGAATTCGGCCAGCGAGAAATGCGGCGTGCCGAGCGCCACCGCGACGAGTGCGTCGCCGGCCGCGCCGTGGTTCAGCGTGCGGCGAATCTCGTCGAGATCGGCCATCGCGACGTCGACCGTGCGTTGCGCCGCCTGCCCGTGCAACGCCGCGTCGAGCGTCGGCGCCTCGGGTGTGATGCCCACCGCATGGAACAGCGCGACGGCGCCGCTCGATGCGGCCGCCGCGCCCAGCGCCTTGAGTTCGTCTTCGGTGGTATCCGCCGGCAACCCGACGATCGCCGGCACGACCGCGCCCGCGATCCTGCCGATCAGCAGACCGAGCGCGGCGAAATAAATGTCGCGCGACGGCAGGCGGCTGAAGTCCGGCGCGTTGAACACGATCCGCGCGGCGCGGTTCGCTTCGACATGCAGCCCCGCATACGGCGCGCGCCCGGTGATCGCCGCAGCCAGGTCGAGAAAATCGCCATACCGGCTCGTGCGCGCGCCGAGCACCGAGTTCGCGAACACGATCGCGTTCGATTCGGCCCACGCGATCTGCTCGCCTTTCACGGGACGGTTCTTCAGTTGATACGGCGCGCACGTGAAGCTCGATTCGCAGCCGAGCTGCAGATGCGCGTCCATCAGGCGCTGCGCGTCGCGCTGGATCGTGCGGTCGCCGTGGTACAGCTCGGGATGGATCAGGTCGAGCGACCCGACGTTCAGCGTGGTCGGCACCGCGACCTTCGCGCCGCTGTCGACGAAATATTCGACGAAGTCGAGGCTCGTCCGGCCGTGGTAAAGGCAGCCGTCGATATGCGCGGACGTGATGTCGATCAGGTGCGGCGCGGACATCACCTGCGCCGTGCGTGCGACGATCCGCATCGCGCGCGCGACGCCATCGCCGTCATCCCCGCGCAGCATGGCGCTGTCGCGGTCACTCAACTGCAGCATCGGTTGCTCCTCTGACGCGTGCCGGCGGCGCCGGCCCGTGTAATCCGTCAGGGGACTCTACAACTGGAAATAAAAACTGTCCAGATACGCATCGATCCGGACAGTTTAAAAAACCAATTTCAGCCTTATAGCATTACCGAAGTGGACAATGGCTCGAATTCCGCTCCAGTTTGCCGCCGTTTCGTCTACCGTTCCGCGGTCACGCTGAACAGCTCGTCGCGCAGCGCCTTCGCGCGGTCGCGTCCGAACTGCGTCTCGAATTCGTCCTGCGCGGCCTGCCACGCAACCAGCGCCCGCGCGAACGTGCGCTCGCCCGGCTTCGTGAGGCTCAACGCATGCGCACGCGCATCGTGCTCGGACGCGGCCGTCGCGACGAAGCCGTCGCGCTGCAGCGGCTTCAGCGCGCGCAGCAGCGTCGTGCGATCCATCACGAGGCTATCGGCGAGTTCGCTCATCAGCAGGCCGGGCCTGCGCGTCAGGTTCGACATGATCGAGAACTGGGCGGGCGTGACGCCAACCGGGGCCAGATGGCGTTCGTACAGTTGCGTGACGAAACGCGCCGCCTGACGCAGCGCGAGACAGTTGCACGCCTGGGCAATCGAGGTGTCGTTCATGTCTCGCAATTTATATGTGCATATGCATAAAGTCAATGTACACTCCGCCGTAACCAGGCCGGTGGCCGGCCCTCGCATCAAGGAGACGGACATGGACTACATCGACAAGCTGAGGATCTTCCGGTCGGTGGTGGAGCTGCGCAGCTTCACGCGCGCAGCCGACATGCTCGGCCTCGCCCGGCCCGTCGTGTCGCGCGCGGTCGCGGATCTCGAAGCGCGCTTCGGCAGCCGGCTGCTGCACCGGACCACGCGCCAGGTGTCGCTGACCGAAACCGCCGAGCGCATCTACGAGCGCTGCGCGGCCGTGCTGGACGAGCTCGACTCGCTCGAAGCGGAAGCGCAGGCGTCGACGCGCGAGCCCGAAGGCCTGCTGCGGCTCGTCGCGCACACGACGGCCGCGCTGAACCGGCTGGTGCCGCTGATCGCCGGCTTCAAGGCCGCGCACCCGAAGGTGCGCCTCGACGTGACGCTGACCGAGCGCCCGGTCGATCTCGTCGGCGAAGGCTACGACATCGGCATCGTCGTGCCGTACATGCTGACGAGCGAAACGACCGTCGTGCGGCTGGTCGAACGCATTCCGGTCGTGATCGTCGCGACACCCGCGTACCTGCGCGCGCATTCGCATCCCCGAGCGCCGGCCGATCTTGCCGACCATCCGTTCGTGCCGATGTCGCCGTCGCTGCGGCGGCCCGCCTTGTCGTTCCGCATCGACGGCGACACGCTGACCGTGCCGTTCCGCTTCGACATCTCGTCGAACAGCCCCGTCTTCAACCGCGAAATGGTGATGCACGACTTCGGCATCGGCGTCGTGCCGAAAACGCTCGTCGGGGCTGAACTCGCGTCGGGCGCGCTCGTGCAGCTGCTGCCGGACGCCGATCTCGTCGATGCCTTCGTCGAGATCAAGCTCGCGTACGCGAACCGCGCGCTGCTGCCCGCGAAGGTCAAGGCGTTCATCGACTACACGGCCGCCTACTGCGACCGCGAAGGCTGGATCGTTCCGGCGGCCGCCTGACGCCGATTGGTACAGCCGTGACAACAATCTGATCCCGCTCCTCCGCTCGCTTCACGCCGTATCGCCACCTAACATGTGCACATGCACAAGACGACGCTCACCGATGACGATTGCTTCGCGGTCCGGCAAGCCGCCCGCCGGATCTCGCAGTTCTACGAGCGTTACCTGTCGCGGGCGGGCGTCACGCCGTCGCAGTACAGCATTCTCGCGCTGTTGCGCGACCGGCCGGGCCTGACGATGGCGACCTTGTCGAGCGTGCTGGTGATCGAACGCACCGCGCTGCTGCGCGCGCTCAAGCCGCTCGTCGGCGCGGCGCTGGTGGCGGGCCGGATCGAGCCGCCGTGCCGCGGCCAGACGTTCGCGCTCACCGCGCACGGCGAAACCAAGGTCGCCGACGCGCACGTGCACTGGCTCGCCGCGCAGGAAGCATTCGAGCGGTGTTTCGGGTCGGCGCAGGCGGCCCGCCTCAGAGACGAATTGTTCCGGATCACGCACAACCTGCCGGAACGCTGATCGACGACTTCCCCGACGGACGGCACGCCGTCTTTCGTTTTGATACGTGCATATACATAGGTGAATCGATGGAAACGACCCAAGCCGCTGCCGCGTCACGCGAAGCAGCCACACTCGACCAACCCGCGAAGCAACAGCGCCGTGTGCCGTGGATGCGCATCGCGGTGGGTGTCGTCGTCGTCGTCGTGGCCGCCGCCGCGCTCGACTGGCTGTTCGTGCTGCGCTTCCAGGAAAGCACCGACGATGCCTATGTCGGCGGCGACGTAACGGTGCTCGCGCCGAAGGTCAACGGCTTCGTCGACAAGATCCTCGTGACCGACAACCAGCGCGTGAAGGCCGGCGACGTGCTCGTGCAGCTCGATGCGCGCGACTACGACGCGAAGCTCGCGCAGGCCAGCGCCGAAGTCGACAGCGCGCGCTCCGCCGTGACCGAACTCGAGGCGAAGCAGCAACTGCAATATGCGGTGATCGGACAGCACGCAGCGGACAAGAACGCTTCGTCGGCCGAGCTGACGCGCGCCGCATCAGATCGTGTGCGCTACCGCGAGCTCGTGAAATCCGACGCGGTGTCGAACCAGATCGTCGAGCGCGCGGACGCCGATTACTCGAAGGCCGGCGCCGCCGTCGAACGCAGCGACGCCGCGTTGCTCGCGTCGAAACGGCAGCTCGACGTGCTCGGCGCGCAACTCGCCGACGCGCGGGCGCGCGTGAACACCGCGCTCGCCGCGCAGCGCGTCGCCGCGCTCAACGTCGAATACACGACGATCCGCTCGCCGGTCGACGGTTACGTCGGCAATCGCACGGGCCGCGTCGGGATGCTCGCGAACGTCGGCGTGCCGCTGCTGACGATCGTGCCGGCTTCCGGACTGTGGATCGACGCGAACTTCAAGGAAGACCAGTTGCGCAAGATGCACGCGGGCGATCGCGTCGACGTGTCGCTCGATGCGTCGAGCACGCGCCTGCACGGCCGCGTCGACAGCCTCGCGCCCGCGACCGGCGCGACCTTCAGCGTGCTGCCGCCCGAGAACGCGACCGGCAACTTCACGAAGATCGTCCAGCGCGTGCCCGTGCGCGTGCATCTCGATCCGCAGCCGGGCCTCGAGCACGTGCTGCGCCCCGGCCTGTCCGCGGTCGTGACCGTGCATACCGGCCGCGCGAGCTGAACGGGAGACGACGATGACCACCGCGTTTTCCGGCGACCCGGCGTCGCAACCGACGAAGCAGCGCGTCTTCGCCTTCGCGCTGATGTGCGTCGGCTTCTTCATGGCGACGCTCGACATCCAGATCGTCGCGTCGTCGCTGCGCGACATCGGCGGCGGCCTGTCCGCCAGCCAGGACGAATTGTCGTGGGTGCAGACGGCCTACCTGATCGCCGAGATCATCGTGATCCCGATGTCGGGCTGGCTGTCGAAGGTGATGTCGACGCGCTGGCTGTTCGTCGCGTCGGCCGTCGGCTTCACGATCACGAGCATGCTGTGCGGGCTCGCGTGGGACATCAACTCGATGATCCTGTTTCGCGGGCTGCAAGGCGCGCTCGGCGCCGCGATGATCCCGACCGTGTTCACCACCGCATTCGTGCTGTTCCCGGGCAGGCAGCGGCTGATCGCGTCGACGACCATCGGCGCGCTCGCGTCGCTCGCGCCGGCGATCGGCCCCGTGATCGGCGGCTGGATCACCGATCAATGGTCGTGGCACTGGCTGTTCTACCTGAACCTCGTACCGGGCATCGCGGTGGCCGCACTCGTGCCGCGCTACGTGCATATCGACGAACCCGATCTCAGCCTCATCAAGCGCGGCGACTACCTCGGCATCGTGCTGATGTCGGGTTTCCTCGGCTGCCTCGAATACGTGCTGGAGGAAGGCCCGCGCAAGAACTGGTTCGGCGACGATGCGATCGTGATCTGCGCGTGGATCTCCGGCATCTGCGGCTTCCTGTTCCTCGTGCATGCGCTGACCGCGAAAGATCCGATCGTCGACCTGCGCGCGCTCGCCGTGCGCAACTTCGGGATCGGCAGCCTGCTGTCGTTCGTGACCGGCATCGGGATCTTCGTGACCGTGTTCCTGACGCCGCTGTTTCTTGCACAGGTGCGCGCGTTCAGCTCGCTGCAGATCGGCATCGCGCTGCTGTCGGTCGGTGCGTTCCAGTTGGTCGCGCTCTGCGCGTATGCGTTCGCCGCGCGTTTCTTCAGCCTGCGTGCGCTGCTCGTGTTCGGGCTGATCTGTTTCGGCCTCGGCTGCTACCTGTACACGCCGATCACGCACGACTGGGGCTGGCGCGAATTGCTGCTGCCGCAGGCGCTGCGCGGCATCGGCCAGCAGTTCAGCGTGCCGCCGATCGTGACGATGGCGCTCGGCTCGCTGCCGCAGTCGCGGCTGAAATCGGCGAGCGGCCTGTTCAACCTGATGCGCAATCTCGGCGGGGCGATCGGCATCGCGGTGAGCGCGACGATGCTCAACGACCGGCTGAATTTTCACTACCTGCGGCTGAACGAGCACGTGAGCGCCGGCGAACCGCAGATCGCGTCGTTGCTCGATCGACAGGCGGCTTACTGGGGCTCGGTGGCCGGCAATACGCTGAATACCGCGCAGGCCGGGCTGGCGAACCTGCATCGGCTGATCTATCGCGAAGCACTGACGCTCACTTATGCGGACGCGTATTACGTGCTGTCGCTGTGTTTCGTCGTCGCGCTGTTTGCCGTCGTGTTTTCCAAACCCATTACGTTGAACGCGCCGCCGCCGGACGCGCACTGAGGCCAGGGTCATCATCATGAAAAAGCTACTCGTCGCGCTGGCTGTCAGCGCATTTGCCGCCGGGTGCGCGGTGCAGCCCGCTCAGCATCCGGCGCTGTCCGAATCCGTCCAGACGCTCGCACCCGTCGCGTGGGATACCGACGTGCCGCGCGCGGACATCGACGCGGCCGCCTGGTGGGCGCAATTCCACGATCCCGTGCTCGACCGGCTGATCGCGGTTGTGCTCGACGGCAACCTCGATCTGCAGGCCGCCGCCGAACGCGTGAAGCAGGCGCAGGCGCTGACCGTGCAGAAGCGCGCGGTGCTGCTGCCCGAACTCGACGCGACCGCGCATGCGGCCGACGCGCGGCAGAACACGCCACCGCCGCTCGGTTATGTGCGGCAGGCCGGCGCGGGGCTCGCGCTGAGCTGGTCGCCCGACGTGTTCGGCGGCGAACGGCTCGACCTGCTCGCCGCGCAGGCGGAACTCGTCGGCCAGAAGCACGCGGAAGATGCGATGCGGCTCGCGCTCGCAGCGGATGCGGCGTCCGCGTATGTCGATCTGCGCTGGGCACAGCAGGAACTGAAGATCCTTCAGGACAACGCGAAGATCCGGCAGCATGCGCTCGAACTCACGCGCAAGCGACAGGCGTTCGGGCTGTCGACTGAACTCGACGTCACGCGTGCGCAGAACCAGCTCGACGCGCTCGAAGCGCGGATTCCGCCGACGCAGGCGCAGATCTCGCATCAGCTCAATCTCATTGCCGTGTATTCGGGGCGCACGCCGGAATCGGTCGATCGGCTCGTGCTCGCGCAGGCCGGCGACATTCCCGCGCCGCCGGCTGGCGCGCCCGGTACGTTGCCTTCGCAGGCGTTGCTGCGGCGGCCCGATGTGCTGACTGCGTATGCGCAGGTCGAGCGGCGGGCGGCGCAAGTCGGCGTGGCGAAGGCCGAGCGGTATCCGAAGTTTTCGTTGAACCTGACGGACGGGATTCTCGCGGCTTCCTATCTCGGGTTGCCGACGTTGACCGACAACCTGTTCAGCGCGGCGTTGAGTGCGACGAGCCCGATCTTCAATGCAGGGCGGATTACGGCCGATATCTCGCAGAGCGAAAGCCGGATGCGTGAGTCGGAACTCGGGTTACGGCAGACGATGCTGCAGGCGTTGCGGGAAGTCGAGGATGCACGTGCGAATCTCGTCAGCGCCGATGAGGCGACGCGGCGGCTCGATAGTGCGCTCGCTGCGTCGGACAAGGCGCTCGGGCTGGCGAATCAGCTCTACAAGGGTGGCGCGACGGATTTTCTGGATGTGCTGTCGGCGCAGGAGGTGTATCTGCGGGATTCGGATTCGCTCAACCAGGTCAGGCGCGAGCATGCGCTGGCGGCGGTCGCGCTTTATCGGTCGCTCGGGGGCGGGTGGAGCAGGAACGACGCGACGGGTGGGCCGACGGTGGAGGCGGTGGCGAAGAACTGAACGTGATCACGATACGACGCCGGCCTCAACACTTGCCGGCGTCCCGCTCGTCAACCGCACGACCCCAGACATTTGACCGACGACAACGCGATCAGGTAAACCGCCAGCCACGCAATGCCCAGCCCCGCGATGACGGTGACGATACGCGTGATGAGCTTGTGCCAGAACCGGATCGCAGCGAACACTCCGGCAGCCAGCAGGAGCCCGATGAGGATCGGGCCGAGCACGTTCATCGCATCGTTACCGATCCAGCGCCAGCTTCGCGCCGAGCCCCAACAGGATCGTCCCCATCACCGCATCGATCGGCTTGCGCAGTTTCGCGTAACCCGTCTGCACGCGGTTCGTCGAGAACAGCACGGCCACCGTGCAGAACCATGTCAGCGATACGGCGACGACCACGGCCAGCGTCGCGCCATGCACCCATGCCGGCGCATGCGCGGGCAGCAGCGTGACGAACAGGCTGCCGAAGAACGCGGCGGCCTTCGGGTTGGTCAGGCCGACCAGCAGCCCTTTCCGGTATGCGTGCACGCCGCCGCGAACGATCGGCTGGCTTGCCGCTTCAGCCTGCCGTGCCGACTGGCGCAGGCCCGACAGCGTCCTGATGCCCAGGTAAATCAGGTAAGCCGCACCGGCGATGCGGATCGCCTCGTACAGCCACGCGAGCTTCGCGACGATCAGCCCGAGCCCGAAAATCGCCATCGCCGCCCACACGGCATGCGACGACGCAATGCCCGACGCGGCCAGCAGACCCGCACGGCGATTGCCGAGCGCATGGGACGAAACAGCGATCAGGTCGGGGCCGGGGCTGACGCACGCCAGCAACATCACGCCGCCGACTGCGGCGAGTTGGGGAAGATAGCTCATGGCGGTTCGGGAGGATTCACGTGAGGAGGAATGCCGGCTTACTCTAGCACGTCGACTTTGGTTGCATGCGGGACGATCTGAAGCGCGGCGCGCCGGCAGCCGGCACACGTTTTCTCAAGCCGTCGCCGCGCGCCTTGCACCCGCGTATTACAGCGGCGGCCGCTTCAGCTTCACCCAGCGCTGCACCGACGGCCGCTCCCACTGCGCACGCGCATAGTCGGCGAGGCGCTGCGGCACCGGATCGTCATTCAGCACCAGACGGTTCAGCATCACCGCCAGGTCGACATCCGCGATACTCCACTCGCCGAACAGGTTTGCCGCACCCGGTGCGAGCAGCTTGCCGGCGGCCGCGAACAGCTTCTGCGCGGCAGCCTGCGCCAGGCTCGACAGCGGCTCGCTCGACGGCCCGTAGAACAGCACTTCGGTCGACCGTTCCGTGCGGATCGCCATCAGGTCGCTGCGCAGCCACGCCTGCACCTGTCGCGCCTGCGCGCGCTGGCGCGGATCGGCGGGATAGAGCCGTGTGCCCGGGAAAATCTCGTCGAGATACTCGGTGATCGCCGACGATTCCGACAGCGCGAAATCGTCGTGCACGAGCGTCGGTACGCGTTGCGTCAGCGACGTCGCCGCGTAGTCGGGTGCGAAATGCGCGCGGTTGCCGAGATCGACGGTCACCAGTTCGTAGGTCAGCCCTTTTTCCTCAAGGGCGACGAACACCGACATCGCGTAAGGGCTCGCGTATTGCGTATCCGCATAGAGACGGAGATTTCCGGTTTGCACGACAGGCTCCTTGTCAGGGCGGATATCGGCGACCGTGCGACGAGCGCGTCGGCGGGCTCCGCGTGGATCGATGCGGCGTGTGCGACGGATCAGCCGCCGCTTGAAAAGTGATGTTCGAAGTTTTGTTTGCGCCGCGGCGGTTGGTCAGACGGCGTGGGGCCAGCGGTAGCCGATCACTTCATTCAACGGGTACGCGAGTTCGCGCACCTCTTCCAGTTGATTGCCGCCGAACAGATGTACGTGCTCGTCGTCGTGACGCAGGTAGAAACCGACATGCCCTTTCCAGCTCGCGGGATCGTCGCGCGTCAGGATCGCGATGCAGCCGTACACCGGGCGCTCCAGCGGCCGGCCCCATTCGAGCCACGAACGCGCGAGCGCGGAGCCCGTCCCGCGAATGCCGGCGTGCGTCATGCACCAGTTGACGAACGACGAGCACCAGGAAATCTTGTCGTCGTAGCCGACCAGGTTCGTCTGGTTGTTGTATTCGACGATGCGCGGATTGATGCTGCCGGGCGGATGGCGGCGGATGCCGAGTTCCGCGATCGCGACGGGCATCCAGGGCGGGTGGGCGGTGTCCGGTTTGCTCTCGGGGTTGAATGGGGTCACGTCGTTCTCGGGCGAGTGTGATGTGCAATCAATCTTCGCACGAATGACGCGAGGCGACGAGCACCTGTACGCGTGGCCTCGCGTTGTACGGGCGCGTTCAAGTGCCTGCCGACCATGCTCGGCGACAAGCCAGCTTCGGAACCGGGAGAGCGTGGCGCGCCGATCGAATCGAAGCCTGACGAATCGATCGCGCGAGGGTTGGACGCGCCTTGTCGTGCGCGCCCGGGTGACTCATCTGCGTTGGGTGTCGGGTACCGCGGCGTTACCTTTAACCGCGTGTGTCGATCCAGCGACGTGCCCAGCGGGCCGAGTGCCGCAGTGCCTGCGCTTCGCTCGCGAAGTAATCGAGCGAATAGAACTGGTAGCGGCCTTCCGCGGGTGTGCTGTCGGTACGTTCGAGCACCAGGTTGGATGAAAAACTACCGTCGGGCAAACGATGCGCCGAGGGTTGGACGGCATAGCCGTTGTATTGTTGAATTTGCTTGTTTTGCATTTTTAATTTTAATCATGTTCGAGTGCGCGCATGCCGTGCGCAATATGCACGGACGCGCCGATTCAAAGCCATTGCAAGCTGAATCTGAAGCTTTCGGAAAGCGAAAGTGAGGCGTTGCTGCCGGAGGGGGGAATGAAGTGCAACGAGGCGTGTGGCGCTTGGCGAGCTGCTGAATGAACAGATGCAGCTAAGAGCAATCGCGCCAACTTCAGGAGACGAAGCTCCGTGGGGGTGTCGCTGCGACCCGGCGTCCGTCGTGGGAGGCCGGGCCCTTCAAACTTTACAGCGGCGTGATGTTGGCCGCTTGCAGACCCTTCGGGCCCTGCTTCGTTTCGAAGCTCACTTTCTGGTTTTCTGCCAGCGTCTTGAAGCCGTCGGCACGAATTTCGGAGAAGTGGGCGAACAGGTCGTCACCGCCGTTATCCGGCGTGATGAAACCAAAACCCTTGCTGTCGTTGAACCACTTGACGATACCGGTATCCATGAAGATTCCTTGAGAAAAAAATAGAGAGATTTGCGCTGTTGAAGAGCGCGTGAAGCGTCAAGGAGGGAGAGGACAACGAATACCGCTGTGGAAAGCGAGCAATTGATGAACAGCAATCGGACTTCTTGGACTTCGATGCGTACACTAACCGCCGGGCTGGCGCGCGTCAACTGCTAACTTGTAACTGTTTCTCCTGGCGCCCCGTTTTTTCGGACAAAACGATGCGACCCTACAGGTCGCCATGACCTAACCGTACGAACCGAACGCTCAAGCCGCGATGGGTTTTTGCATGAACACGCTCAACGGGTCATTCGTGTAACCGCCGAACGGCCCGCGGCGCTGATACCCCGCGGATGCATATAAAGCCAGCGCCTCGTGTTGGTAGGGTCCGGTTTCAAGCGTGAGCAACGTGCACCCGAGATCGATCGCCCGTGACTCGAGCAGCGCCATGAGTTTCCTCGCAACACCCTGCCCGCGACCTTGCGGGCTGACATACATCCGCTTCAGTTCGCCGAATTCAGGGTTGAGGACAACCGCGCCGCAACCGATCGCTTTGCCGTCGCTATCCCGCGCGACGGCAAACAGCACATTGGATTGATTCAGCGACGCGATATCCAGAGCGTGCCGGCTCTCGGGCGGGTACAGGGTGTCCTGGTACGCATCGAGATCGGCGATGAGGGCGATCACGTCGGGTTGATCGGGGGACTCGAAGGCGATGGTCATGGCTGACGAAGCTGGGCACAGAAAAGGGAAATTGAAGTACCCGGCGACGAAGCTGTATTCGACATCGATGGCTGCCTGATCTTCAATCGCCGATTGTCGGCGATGCTTCCGGTGCTGTCGAACGTGTCAAAAAGCGGGCGAATCCGATCGCCTCGCGATTCCGAGGCAATCGCATTCCGTCCTATTGAACGACGGCATCGACCATCGCCTGTGCTTCGGAAAGAAACCGCGAATAGCGCCGCTGTTTGGGCAATTGCTGCGCGAAGCAGGCTGGCCGCTGTTCCTCGGACACGTGCTCCGCACTGCAGGCGACGATCTTCGGCAATGTCGCGTCCCGCCACAGGATATAAATCCGCGCGCCTTGCCTGATCGACACGGCCAACGTATTCGGCCCGTCCGGCATTCCGTCCTGGCTTTCCCCGAGCAACAACGCCTTCACCACCGCATCGGCCGGCTTCCGCTTCACCGGCAATTCGGCGAACCGGAATGCCGCGGCGTCATGACCGAACACGTCGGTGTAAAACGTCGCGTTATCGAAAATCGACGCGACATCATCCGTCGACCTGATCCCCGCATCCGCCGTCCTGGCCCAGGCCGTCATAAGCGGAACCGTCGTCACGACGAGGTTCACCTTGCCGTCACCCGACTTCAGGAGCAGCCCATCCGGCCCGGGCGTCGTCCCGTCGTCGATGGAGAGGCCGTCGACGGTGCTCCCCGCCGTCGCGGAAAAGCCTCTCGCCCTGACCTTCCCGACAAGCCTGGCCAGCCGCGCATTCACCTCCGACGTGTACTTCCTGTCCAGTTCCGCCTTGTCGTCCGGTTTCGCCGCCTCGATCGCGTCGACAGCCTGCTTCCGATACGCCAGGTAGGAATCGGTCGGCGACGCAATCACCTTCGCCCCCACCCCGGCGATCACCGCAACGAGCACCACCGCCCCCACCCCGATCTTCCACCTGGAAAAACGCTTCATTTTTATGGACGTCACCGAATCCCGCATCGACATGCAAAACGGCTGCCGCGAACCCACGGCAGCCGTCCCTCAGAAACGCTCCATTCTAAAACGCGAATCAGGCTTTATTCATCCACCTTGAAAGCCGAAACGAGCCTCGTCAGTTCCGCCGCCTGCTGTTTCAAGCTCGCCGCCGCCGCTGCGCTTTCCTCGACCAAAGCCGCATTCTGCTGCGTCATCTGATCCAATGACTGCACCGCATCGCCGATCTGATCGATCCCGGCGCTCTGCTCCAGGCTGGCTTCGGCGATCTCGCTCATCATCGCGCTCACGCCCTGCACCTGCGACACGACATCGCTCATCACCTTCCCCGCCTCGCTGACCAGCCGCGATCCGGTATTCACCGTGCCCGCGCTGTGCTCGATCAGCGCCTTGATCTCCTTGGCCGCCTGCGCGCTGCGCTGCGCCAGATTCCGCACTTCCGAAGCGACAACAGCAAACCCGCGCCCCTGCTCCCCGGCCCGCGCCGCCTCGACGGCCGCATTCAGCGCGAGAATGTTCGTCTGGAACGAAATGCTGTCGATCATCACGATGATCTCGGAGATCCGCTGCGACGCGTCGCTGATCTGCTCCATCGTCGTCACGACCTCACCCACCACCTGCCCGCCGCGCGCCGCCGTATCCGACGCGCCGTTGATCATCTTCGCGGCCGTCGTGGCTGTCTCGGTGTTGTTGCGCACCACGGCCGTGATCTCTTCCATCGACGAAGCCGTCCGCTCCAGGTTGCTCGACTGCCCTTCGGTACGTTCGCTCAGATCAGCATTCCCCGACGCAATCTGCGCCGAACCCGTGGCAATCGACGCGGACGCCGCGCGAATGCTGTGCACCAGCGTCGACAGCGAGGACACGAACCGGTTGAACGCATCCGACAACTGCCCGATTTCGTCCTGGCTCTCGACCGTCATCCGGCGCGTGAGGTCGCCCTGGCCGCTGGCGATCTCCGACAGCAGCGTCGCTGCGCGGCGGATCGGCGCGGCAATCGCGCGGCCCACCAGCCAGATCACGAGCAGCGCGACCGCGAGGCCCACCACCGCCGCGACCAGCGCCGCGCTGCGGATCGCGCGCGTCACCGGCCCGAGCAGTTCGGCCTGCGGCACCTCGACGACGACATACGCGTTCAGTTCCGGAATGAACGACGTCGCGATGAAGCGCGCGCCGCCGTCGCCGTCGTAGCTCAGGTACGCATACGGCTTGCCGGCCAGCAGCGTCGACGACGCATCGCCGGGCAACCCCTGCTGGTCCTTCATGAAATGCTTGCCGTCGATCAGCGACGAATCGCGATGCATCATGATCGCGCCGTCGGGACGCACGAGATACGCGAACCCGGTCTCGCCGATCCGGTAGGCAGCGATCCCCTTCGCGAGCGCATCGACGGACAGGCTCATGCTGGCCGCGCCGATCGGCACGCCGTCGAGCTCGACGCGGCTGTTGATGAACATCATGTAGCCGCCGACCGTCACCTCGCGATCCATGTTCACGTCGAACGCCTTGCCGGACGACAGGAAGCCGGTCAGCCATTGATCCTTGTCGGTCACCTTCCGCTGCAGGCCGGATTCGTTGTAGTAGTTGCCGCTCTTCACGGACACCCACTGCACCGACGCGGCCTTCTGCTCGTCCTTCACGTTCTTCGCGAGCTGGATCCAGTTGCGCGTGCCGGCGTCGGGTTCGCCGTCGGCTTCCCATTGCAGCAGGAACGCGTCGCGCGCGAGAATCCGCGACGCGGCGATCGGCCCGGCCATCTGCCGCTGCACGTCGGCGCGGATGCCGTTCACGGCCGTCGGCAACTCCTCGCGGACGACGCGATCGCGCACCGCGTTGCCGATCAGACGGATGCTGAGTCCGCTCGAGATCGCGACGAACACGAGCAGGCAACTCGTCATGCTGAGAATCAGCTTGTTCTGAATGGAAAGCTTGCGCCAGAAATGCATGGGGAACCCTCGGTAACCGCTCGGTCTGAGCCAGTTTGGGTTATCGGCATGCACGCGCGGAACCGCATCGCGGATTTCAGATGTTCATCATGCGAGATTCGTTATGTTGTTGTCAGGCGGGCATAGCCGGCCGCCTGTCGATTCGCGATCAGCGCAAATCAATACGCAACGAAGATCGTCACCCGCCGATTCCGCGCCCGCGAAGCCGCATCGTCGCCCGCCACGAGCGGCTGCGTATCGGCCCGCCCGATCGCCGCCAGGCGATGCGGCGCCACGCCGCGCTCGGTCAGGTAGCGCACGACGCTCCCCGCACGCGCCGACGACAGCTCCCAGTTCGATTCGTATTTCGCGTTCGCGATCGGCAGGCTGTCGGTATGCCCTTCGACGAGGATGTCGCCGGTCGCGTGCTCGCTCAGCGCCTGCGCAATCTGGTTCAGCACCGGCGACGAATCAGGCAGCAAGCGCGCATCGCCGACGTTGAACAGGATCCTCGCGTCGATGCCGATCTCGACACCGTGCGGCGCCTTCACCACCGAAATCCGGCCGTTCGACTTCAACGAATCGAGCAACGCAAGCCACGGCGGCGCATGGTCGGGCGTAGCCACATCGGCGGCACTCGCGGCACCACCAGCCTGCCGCGCAAGCGTCTGGTACCGCGCGTCGAGCGCGTTGTATTTCGCGAGCTGGAGCACATACAACGCGAGAAACAGCACCATCAGCGTCGTGATGAGATCCGCATACGAAATCAGCCAGCGGCCGGACTGCGCGCCTTCGAGTTCGTCGTCGTCGCGATCGGCGGCGGAGGCACCGTCAGTTCGAGCAGTCATGCTGTTGGAAATCCCGGTTGGTCGTCCGACACACGCTCGTCACGCAAGCGATTCCGCCGCGCGCCCGCGCACGTCGCCGGTCAGGCGCGTTTCGATCGTATGCGGCGATTCCTTGCGCGATATCGCCAGGAAACCGTCGAGATACAGCTTGCGAAACCGCAGCTCGCTGTCGATCTGCGCACGCAGCTTGCCGTAAAGCGGCAGGAACACGAGGTTCGCGAACGCCAGCCCGTACAGCGTCGCGATGAACGCGACCGCGATGCCCGGCCCGAGCTGCGCCGGTTCGAGGATGTGGCTCGTCACCTGCACGAGCCCGAGCACCGACCCGAGAATGCCGAACGTCGGCGCATATCCGCCCGCCTGCTGCCACACGCGCGCGGCCGCCAGGCGGCTGCGTTCGTACGCATCGAGTTCGCGCTGCAACGCGTCCTCGAGCACGGCGGTCGACACGCCGTTCGCCAGCAGTTCGAGCCCGCGGCGCGCGAACGGATGGATGCCGCTCACGTCCATCGATTCGAACGCGAGCAGCCCGTCGAGCTTTGCGCGGTCGCCCCATTCGAGCAGGTCGGACAGGTTCTTGCGATCGACCTCGCGCGCCCGCACGAACGCGAGCCGCAACTGTTTCACCGCGTCGAAGAAGCGTGCCCAGGTGTTCTGGATCATCACCGCGCCGAGCGTGCCGCCGAGCACGATGACGAGCGCCTCGAACTGGAACAGCATCGGGAAATGCCCGCCTTCGAGCGCGAAGCCGAACACGATCGCCGCGCCGCCAAGTACCACACCGGCCAGGGTCAACAGATCCATGCGCGCCCCCTTGGTCATGCATCCGATGCCGATGCGACAGGCGTGGTGCCCGCCGCCGGCGCCTTCGCCGCGCGAACGGCATCCAGCACGCGCCGCTCGATGTCCTCGATCTCGACCGGATCGAGCTTGAGCTCGCGACGCATCACCCACGACACCTCGTTGCGCCGCGCCTCGGTCATCACGGAGAACAGCTTGTCGGCCACCGCGCGATCGTCGAGATTCGCGATCAGCTTCGCGAGATCGTAGGTGTCGAACGCGCTGATGACGTCGAACAGCGTGCGCGGGTCGATCCACACGAGATCCTCCAGCGCGCGCACGTCGCCGCCGCGACGCGCATTGCGCCGCGAGAAGTACGCGACGCCCTTCTGCTCGACGTAACTGAGCACCTTCGATTTGCGGAACGCGAACACCTCGTCGGCAATCTCGCCGTTCGACAGCTTGTTGAGCAGCATCGTCTTCTCGACGCCGATCAGCGATTCGAGATCGGCGAGCTCGATGAGCTCGAGTTCGCTGTTGATCGACAGGTCGAGATCGTGATCGGCCACCTGCTGCGCGCGATCGATCACGCGCGCGGCGTCGAACGTGACGACCTGGCGCGCATCCGACGACGCCGCATAATCGGCCGCCCCGCCGGCGTGGTCCGCCTGTGCCGCCTCGATCGTGACGAGATTGAGCTTCTCCATGCGTCGCAGCATCGCGAGCACGTGCGGCCGCGAGTGGCCGGCGATCGCGCGGCATTTGCGGATCACTTCGGCGAGCGGCACCGACGTTTCGGCCGCATGCGCCTGCATCGGCCGGCGCGTCCACGCGTCGCCGGCTTCGCGCGCATCGGCGCCCGCCATCAGCGCCAGCACATGCGCATACGACAGCACGCCCGGCATGAAGTCGGCATGCGTATAGGTCGCGAGCTGGTCGTCCTTGCGCTTCACGCGGCGGATCATCGTGCGCACGATATGGCGCAGCAGCGCCGACACACGCTCGATTTCCTCGTCGAGCATGCCGGCCGGCACGACCGTCAGCTGACAGAATGAAAGCGCCTTCGCGGTATGGGCACGCGGCTCGGCCGCGAGCAACGCCGATTCACCGAAGAACTCGCCCCGACCGAGCGTCGCGACGACAACGCGCTTGTCGTCGCATCGCGTGGACAGTTCGACCTTGCCGTCGGTGATCAGAAAGATGACGGGCTCGCCCGCAAAACCCTCGGAATAAATGATTTCCCCGGGCGCCGCCGTACGCGTCCACGATTGCTGACGATTCAAGTCGATTCCCCTGCTGCGCTGATTGTTGCGGACTGCGCGTCGCACGTCGGAAGCATGCGATCGCGAGTCGTCCCCGTGACTCGTTTACGTCATCGCGCTCAACATCCTTTAGGGCATTCGTCCTCGTGTCGAACCGAAATCAAGGTAAAACGTTTGCGCGTTACGCCGCCGGATCGAAACGTTCGTTTCGATACCGGTGCGTGTAGTGCAATTGAAAGCACCGTGCGATCCCGCGCGTCAGAACTCCATGTCGAGTTCGTCGATGTCTTCGTGCTCCGCCTTCGCCGCATCGATCCACTCCGCCACGAACGGATGCGCGAGCACCTGCATGCAGTACTCGGCGATATCGGGCTCCAGCTTCACGTCGTAGGTCAGGAAGCGGGTGACGACGGGCGCATACATCGCGTCGGCGATCCCGATCTCCGCGCCGAACAACCAGGGGCCGCCGTACGCGGCCAGGCACTCGCGCCAGATCGTCACGATCCGCTCGATGTCGTGCTGCGCGCGCGACCAGATCCGGAAGCCGGGGAAATGCGCGCGCAGGTTCATCGGCAACGCGGACCGCAACGCGCTGAAACCGGAATGCATCTCGCCGCAGATCGACCGGCAATGTGCGCGCGCTTGCCGGTCCTCGGGCAGCAGCCGCGCCTGCGGCCGGATCTCGTTCAGGTATTCGGCGATCGCGAGCGTGTCCCACACCGTGTTGCCGTCGTGCTTCAGGCACGGCACGAGAATCGACGGCGACAGCAGCAGCAACTCCGCGCGCGACGCGGCATCGATCGGCACGCTGACCGTCTCGAACACGAGCCCGCTCAGCTTCGCGAGCAGCCAGCCGCGCATCGACCACGACGAGTAATTGCGGCTGCTGATGGTCAGCGTCGTCTGTCCGGTGACTTCCATGTCGCTCCCCTGTCCAAAACCGTTCGTGCCCCTGCACCGAAAACGGACGCCACGCGGCTTACCCGCACCATGCCGGTGCCGCGGATTCGCCGAACCGGCGCAGCCCCGCACGCTGTCGCGGCGCGCGCCGCACGCCGAACCGGCGCGGCAACGCATCGCACGCGGCTGCCGGTTCTCACGTGCCGCCTGCGGCGCCGCGCTTCCGAACCGCGTGCAACGCGCGTGCCAGCCACGGGCTGGCACATGGCTTGCCTCGTTCGATGCAATGCGGCACAACGAGCAACGGCCATGAATCTGCTTGCCTATCCGTTCTATCAATGGTCTGCCGAATGCGTGCGCCCGGCGCGCGCATGGGCCGCGGCCGCCCGCGCGACGATGTCGCTGTGGCCGCCCTCCACCGCGACGCCGACCGGCCGCATGCTCGACGCGCTGTGCGAACTGCTCGAATGCTGCGCGTTCTCGCACCGGCGTCCACCGTTCGGCATCGCGTCGATCGTCGTCGACGGCAAAACGGTGCCGATCGTCGAGGAAGCCGCCGCGGCCACCCCGTTCGGCACGCTGCTGCATTTCCGCAAGGCGCTGCCGGTCGCGCCCCAGCCGCGCGTGCTGATCGTCGCGCCGATGTCCGGGCATTTCGCGACGCTGCTGCGCGGCACGGTGCGCACGATGCTGGCCGATCACGACGTGTACATCACCGACTGGCACAACCCGCGCGACATCCCGCTGACGGCCGGGCGCTTCGGCTTCGACGAGTACGTCATGCACGTGATCGACTTCATCCGCCAGATCGGCCCGGACGCGCACGTGCTCGCGATCTGCCAGCCGACCGTCGCCGCGCTCGCGGCGGTCGCGCTGATGGCCGCCGGCGGCGATCCGGCGCAGCCCGCGAGCCTGACGCTGATGGCGGGGCCGATAGACTGCCGCGTGAATCCGACCAAGGTCAACGCGCTCGCGACGAGCCAGCCGATCGAATGGTTCGCGCGGAACCTGATCAGCGTCGTGCCGGCGGGCTTCGTCGGCGCGCAGCGATGCGTGTATCCGGGTTTCGTGCAGGTCGGCGCGTTCATGTCGATGAATCCCGATCGCCACGCGGCGTCGTTTGCCGACCTGTATTACGAGCGCGCGAAAGGCGACCCGGCGAAAGCCGACACGCTGCGGCACTTCTACGACGAATACTTCGCCACCGCCGACCTCACCGCGGAGTTCTATCTGGAAACGGTCGAGAAGGTGTTCCAGCAATACGCGCTCGCGCGCGGCGAGCTGACGGTCGGCGACCGGCTCGTCGAGCCGGCGGCGATTCATCGCACCGCGCTGTTGACGATCGAAGGCGAGAAGGACGATATCTGCGCGGTCGGCCAGACGGTCGCCGCGCAGGAGCTGTGTTCGGGATTGCCGTCGTACCTGAAGACGCACCACGTGCAGACCGGGGCGGGCCACTACGGCGTGTTCAACGGCAGCCGCTGGGAAACGCAGATCTATCCGATCGTGCGCGCGACGATCCATGACAACGAGCCGTACGATCGCACCGCGGGCGCGGAAGGCGACGCGGACGGCACGCACTACGTGACGCTGCGCGCGCTGCTCGACGCGCGCGCAGCGGCGCACGACGGCGCGACCGATACGACCGCCGCGGCGTCGGATCAGGCCCGCTGAAACCGGACGGCGCTGAAAACGAATCGCCCCGCCGAGGTTGGCGGGGCGTGAGTGGCCGCAGCGTGCGGACGACGCGCGACGAAGCGGGCTCGCGCGTCGGCCTGCGTTACGAACAGACCTTGCCGTGCGACGCGTGGTAGCCCTTCGCCTTCGCATCGGCTTCCGACATGTAGCTGCCGTGCTTCGTCTTGCCGTAATACTTGTCGGTCGAGCAGTGATAGACCTTCGTGCTGTCGTTGACCCACACCTTGCCCGGGCCGCCGCCCGGCGCTGCCGCCGCGGTCGTCGCGGCCGCGCTCTTCGCCGGCGCGGTGCCGGATGCAGCGGCAGCGGAGGCCGCCGTTGCCGGCGCTGCGGCCGGTGCGCTCGCGGCTGCCGCCGACGATGCGCCGTACCAGGTCTTCACACCCTTGTGGCCCGCGCATGCGCCCTTCTTCGACGCGCCCGAGTAGAACGAGCCGTCCTTGCACAGACCGGTCGTGCCGGCCGGCGCGCTGGCCGGCACTTGCGCGAACGCACCGATCGACAACCCCATGCCGGCGACCAGCGCGGCGATCAACATCGTTTTTTTCATGGTCCTCTCCTGATTTGCCTGACTGAAGAATGCGTTCCGGGTCGCCCCGGAAAACTCGCGCTTACCGCACCCAGCGGCACACGCGATGGTGGTGATGATCGACGTGGCACACACGATGCGAATGCGCTTCGGCAAGCGCCGGAACAAGAACCGCACATGCCACTGCGGTAGCCGTCAGGATCTTCGCGATGCGCTTCATGAAACTCTCCCGGGTAGGTCAACCGGCGATCCGGCTGGTACCTCCTTAACGCCGGTCGTCGGCAGGCCGTGCACCGCCTCCCCGCGCAATTGACGATCTTTGACATCGCGGCGCGGCCAGCGCCTCGAAGCTGACGAATGTCTTTCTTTTCTTTCCGGATCTTCAGCTTCCCAACCGTTCGGAATTCGAAAGAATGTTGCCGGGGAAGGGGAAACGTGCCGCAGGCGTCATCGGTACGCATGGAGGCTTACGGGGAGCGCGCAACAAAAAACCGCCCGAAGGCGGTCTGATGCAGGCGTGCACGTGGCACGCGCCGAGGGCAACCGGGCAGCTACGCGCCCGCCTCCCCCCACGGCGTCGGCGGCGGCACGGCGCACGGCCCGTCGACGTCGATCGACTTGAAATCGGCGGGCCCGACGATCTCCAGGTATTCCATGTCGGGCGAGTAGTCGAACAGGTAGTGGACGATCCCCGGCGCCTGATGCACGCAGTCGCCGGCCGCCACCAGCGTCTCCCGTTCGCCGTACATGAAGCGCGCCCAGCCCTTCAGCATGATCACGATATGGAACTCGGCCTCGTGACGGTGCCAGCCGGTGCCCGCCTCCGGTGCATGATTCGCCCTGACAAGCTGCGCGACGACCTTGCCGTTCGTCGCGGCCGCGATGCCAAGATCGCGATACAGGAAGAAGTCGCGCAGGCCTTCGCCGCGATACGCGGTGTCCTGCGGCTTCACGTGGGAAAAAGCGGTGGTGGTCTGCTCGCTCATCGCGGTGCTCCTTCATCGAAAGGATTCCGCGTGACAAGCATTTAGCGTTCCACCCTGCACCACCGCCTGCCTGCTTACTTCAACCGCCCCGACAAAAACTGCCCGAGCCGTTCGCTCTTCGGATTCACGAGAATCTCCTGCGGATTCCCTTCCTCCTCGATCTTTCCCTGATGCAGGAAGATCACGTGATTCGACACGTTGCGCGCGAAGCCCATCTCGTGCGTGACGACGACCATCGTGCGGCCTTCCTCGGCGAGCTTCTGCATCACCTTCAGCACTTCGCCCACCAGCTCCGGATCGAGCGCCGACGTCGGCTCGTCGAACAGCATCACCTCCGGCTCCATCGCGAGCGCGCGCGCAATGGCCACGCGCTGCTGCTGGCCGCCCGACAGGTGCGACGGATACATGCCCTCGACGCGCGGCGCGAGCCCGACCTTCTCCAGGTACTTGCGTGCGCGGGCGATCGCTTCGTCCTTGCCGATCCCGAGCACGGCCATCGGCGCTTCGATCACGTTCTCGAGCACCGTCATGTGCGCCCACAGGTTGAAGTGCTGGAACACCATCGACAGCTTGGTGCGCATCCGCTGCAGCTGCTTCTGGTCGGCCACGCGCAGCGAGCCGTTGCGGTCGCGCGTGGTCTGGATCGGCTCGCTGCCGATCGTGATCTGCCCCGAGCACGGCTGCTCGAGGAAGTTGATGCAGCGCAGGAACGTGCTCTTGCCGGAGCCGCTCGAGCCGATGATGCTGATCACGTCGCCGGCCTTCGCCTTCATCGACACGCCCTTCAACACCTCGTTGTCGCCGAACTTCTTGTGCAGGTTGTCAACGGTAAGCTTGTACATGCTGGGTCCTTCCTTGCGAATCTTGCGAATGCGTTAATGGCCGTTAATGGCCGTTAATGGCCGCGCGGCGAGAGGTACGCGAGCCAGCGCGTCTCGAGCTTGCGGAACGCCCAGATGAGCGTGAACACGACGACGGCGTACAGCACGGCCGCGATGCCATAGGCCTGGAACGACATGTACGTCGCCGAATTGACGTCGCGCGTGACCTTCAGGATGTCGGGCACGGTCGCGGTGAACGCGAGCGTCGTCGCGTGCAGCATCAGGATCACTTCGTTGCTGTAGCTCGGCAGCGAACGGCGCAGCGCGGACGGCAGGATGATCCGCGTATAGAGCTTGAAGCGCGACATCCCGTAGGCCATGCCGGCCTCGATCTCGCCGGCCGACGTCGCCTTGATCGCGCCCGCGAAGATCTCCGTCGCATACGCGCATTCGTTCAGCACGAACGCGAGCAGCGTGCAGTTCATCGCGTTGCGGAAGAACGTGTCGAGCAGCACGTGGTCGTGCACGACCTGCAGGCTGTAGATGCCCGTGTAGCACATCAGCAGCTGCACGTAGAGCGGCGTGCCGCGGAACACGTACGTATAGAGCCACACCGGGCCCGAGATCCAGCGGTTCGACGACGCGCGCGCGATCGCGAGCGGCACGGCGAGCGCGAAGCCCAGCGCGATCGACACGACCAGCAACCACAGCGTGATCGCGAGGCCGCTGAAGCGGTAGCCGTCGGTGTAGAGATAGCTTTGCCAGTACTGGCTGACGAGTTCGATCACAGTGCGAGCCTCCGGACGCCGACGGAATAACGCTTCTCGAGGTGATGCAGCACGACGTTGGACACCGTCGTGATCGCGAGGTAGATCGCGCCTGCCGCAAGCGTGAAGAAGAAGAAATCGAGCGTGCTCTTGCCCGCGTCCTGCGACGCCTTGACGACGTCGGCGAGGCCGATGATCGACACGAGCGCGGTGGCTTTCACGAGCACCTGCCAGTTGTTGCCGATGCCGGGCAGCGCGAAGCGCATCATCTGCGGGAACAGGATGCGGCGGAACACACGCCAGCCGCTCATCCCGTATGCGAAGCCCGCTTCGAGCTGGCCGCGCGGCACCGACAGGAACGCACCGCGGAACGTTTCGGTGAAGTACGCGCCGTAGATGAAGCCGAGCGTGATGACGCCCGCCACGAACGGGTCGATGTCGATCTGGTCCCAGCCGAGCATGTCGGTGAAGTTGTTCAGCAGGATCTGGATCCCGTAGAACAGCAGCAGCATCAGCACGAGATCCGGCACCGCGCGGATCAGCGTCGTGTAGAAGGTGCCGATCGACTTGAGCACGCGGTTCGTCGACAGCTTCGCGCTCGCACCGATGAGGCCCAGAACGAGCGACGCGGCCAGCGACAGCACCGCGAGCTTCACGGTCTCGACCGTGCCGGCCCACAGAAGCGGGCCAAATCCTTGGAAGATCATAGAAGGGATCCAGAACGAAGTGGCTGGATTGTCAATAGCCATTAACCGCGCATCAAACGATATCTGCGCACTACCTGATGCGACCAGCTCATCAAGCCGGGTGCATCCCGCGAAGCGGATTGCACCCGGCAACGGATGCGGCGCGCGCCGCAGGCGATGCGCGCCGCACGAAAGGTCAGCCGCCGTAGACGTCGAATGCGAAGTACTTCTTCTCGAGCTTCTTGTACGTGCCGTCCTTGATGATGTCGGCGATCGCGTGGTCGATCTTCGCCTTCAGGTCGGCGTCGTCCTTGCGCAGCCCGATGCCGGCGCCGTTGCCGAGCGTCTTCGGATCGTCGATGTCCTTGCCGGCGAAGTCGAAGCTCGCGCCGCGCGGCGTCTTCAGGAAACCGATGTCGGCCTGCACCGCGTCCTGCAGCGCCGCGTCGAGGCGGCCCGACATCAGGTCCTGGTACACACCGTCCTGGTTCTGGTAAGGCACGACCTGCACGCCCTTCGGCGCCCAGTACGTCTTCGCGTAGGTTTCCTGGATGGTGCCCTGCTCGACGCCGACCGACTTGCCCTTCAGCGATTCGGCCGTCGGCTGCAGGTTCGCGCCCTTCTTCGCGACAAGGCGCGTCGGCGTGTTGAACAGCTTGTCGGAGAACGCGATCTGCTCGGCACGCGCCGGCGTCATCGACATCGACGACAGCACGCCGTCGAACTTCTTCGCCTTCAGCGCGGGAATCATCCCGTCGAAGTCGTTCTCGATCCACACGCACTTCGCCTTCAGGCGGGCGCAGATCTCGTTGCCGAGATCGACGTCGAAGCCGACGACCTTGCCGCTTGTGTCCTTCGATTCGAACGGCGGATAGCTGGCGTCGACGCCGAACCGGATCGTCGACCAATCCTTGGCGTGGGCACCGACCGCGATGCAGGCAAGGGCAATACTGAGCGCGAGTTTCTTCATGGCGTTCCTGTCGTGGACGAACTGGGCAAGGGTCCCGTCGGACAGCCCGCACCGGCGCGGCCGGCACGGCGCCCCGCCGTGAACCCTTCCAACCCGGGCGTCGCCTCCTCTGGCGACCGCCCAAGTTGTACATACAACTTTGCCCGCGCAGGAGCACCACCAGCAATCCGTGTTTATCTCTAATTGTCGGCGGATTATGGCCGTGGGTCGCAAATTCCCTTCAATTTCAATTAATTACGAATTACATCGAGCTAAACGACAGCTTTCTCCGCATGCAGGTTGGTGGCCGGGAGCGGGTTTTCACCTGTCTAGACCTGTCGACGCCGCATCACGCTGCCCGTCCGTCATGCCGACCGTTTCCAGACCGACCAGCCGGTAGCCGAACTGCAGTTCCGTCAACAGGTGCCGCGGCCGCGCCGGCACCGGTTCGAGCTTCTGCCGCAGGTTCGTCATGTACACGCGCACGTAGTGCGCGCGTTCCGCGTCGTGGATCCCCCACACCTCGGCCAGCAATTGCCGCGCGGCGACCACGCCGCCGCGCGCGCGAATCAGCGCGACGAGCAGCCGGAATTCGAGGCGCGTCAGATGAACCGGCTCGCCGCCGCGGGCGACTTCGTGCTTGCCGAGATCGACGGTCACGTCGCCGAAGCGCACGATCGACGACGATTGCCCGTCGGCCGACACGAACGCCGCGCGCCGCAACTGCGCGCGCGCCCGCGCGAGCAGTTCGGGCACGCCGAACGGCTTCGGCAGGTAATCGTCCGCGCCCGCGTCGAGCGCCGCGACCTTCTCCACCTCCTGCTGCCGCGCCGACAGCACGATCACCGGCACCGTCGACCATTCGCGCAGTTCGCGGATGAACGTCTTGCCGTCGTCGTCCGGCAGCCCGAGATCGACGATCACGAGATCGGGCTTGCTGCTCGACGCGTACATCCGCGCCTCGCGGGCCGTCGACGCCTCGCAGGTGTCGAGCCCCTCCTGTTCCAGTGCCATCCGCACGAAACGGCGGATGTCCGATTCGTCCTCGACGACAAGTACGCGCGATCTGATCATGTCCGGCTCTCGTGTTCGATGTCGGGCGGCGCACCCAGTGGCAGGCGAATCTCGAACCGCGCGCCGTGCGGATCGAGCGGCACCGCGCGGATCGAGCCGCCGTGCGCGTTGACGATGCTGCGGCACAGCGCGAGCCCGAGCCCCACGCCGCTGATCGACGATTCCTTGCGCTCGCGCTCGAACGGCTCGAACAGCGGCTCGGTGTTGCGCGCGACGAAGCCGGGCCCGTCGTCCTCGACGAACACGTACAGCGTTTCGCCGAACACGCGTGCGCGCACCGCCACGGCCGCATCCGCGCCCGCGTACTTCGCCGCGTTGTCGAGCAGGTTCATCAGCACGCGCTCGATCAGCAGCGCGTCGACGTCGATCAGCGGCAGGTCGGCCGGCAGGTCGGCGCTCACGTCGCGGCCGGCCAGCACGCCGGCCGAATGCGCGAGCGCGCTGCCGACGATCTCGTCGAGCATGTGCCACTCGCGATTCAGCCGCACGCCCTCGCTCTGCATCCGCGCGAGGTCGAGCAGGTTCACGACGAGCCCGTGCAGCGCCTCGGCCTGGTTGCGGATGCCGTGCGCGAGCGCGGCCGGCTGCCCGTCGGCCAGCCGCTCGGGCCGCTCCAGCGTCTCGGCGAGCCCGCGGATCGCGGTCAGCGGCGTCTTCAGGTCGTGCGACACGGCGGCGAGCAGCGCGTTGCGCAGCCGCTCGCCTTCGATCCGGACGAGCGTGTGCTGCGCGACGCCGACGTAGTGCACGCGCTCGAGCGCCATCGCGATCGACGAACACAGCGCGTCGATCAGGCGGCGATCGTCGGGGTCCGTCGGTACCGGCTGCGCGTCGCCGAACAGCACGAGCACGCCGCGCACGCGCATCGGCGCCTTCAGCGGCAGGTACTGCGCAGCCGCGCGCTCGAACGGCGGCAGCCCGCAACCGGCGCCGCGCGCATGCTCGTAGGCCCAGCGGGCAATCGGCGCTTCGACGAACGCGGCGTGCGGCGCCGGCATCAGACGGTCGTCCGCGTCGGGCAGCACGAGCGCGACGCGCACGCCGAGCAGCGGCGCGATCGTGCCGGCGCAGATCGACGCGATCTGTTCGGTTCCGATCGCCGCCGACAGATCATGCGCGACACGCGCGAGCGCGGCCGAGCGCTTCTCGTTCGCGCGCGCGGCCCGCGCCTCCGCGCGCAGGCGTGCCGCAAGCTGGCCGATCGCGAGCGCGACGGCGAGCATCAGTGCGAACGTGAACACGTACTGCGTATCGGACACCGCGAACGACAGCCTCGGCTCGACGAAGAAGAAGTCGAAGCAGCCGACGCAGACGAACGCGGCCCACGCACCGGCCAGCCGGCCGAGCCGCAGCGCGATCAGCACGACGGTCATCAGGAACAGCATCACGACGTTCGACAGGTCGAACACGCGCAGCAGCGCGCTCGCCGCCAGCGTCGCCAGCGCGCACACGAGCGTGGCGAGCAGCAGCGGCACCGCGTACTGCGACACCCACACGTGCGTGCGCGGGTGCGCCTCGCGCACGGCCAGCGCCGGCCGCGTATCGGGCCCCGCGCCCGCGATGCGGTCGGCCAGCGCCGCACACGCGCGCAGCACGGCTCGCCAGCGATCGCGGCGCGCGCCGGCCCCGCTGCGGCGGGCAGCGGTGTCCCGCCGCCCCGTTGCCCGTCGATTCGCATCCTTCACGTTCACATTCACATCCATGATCGCTTCCGGCAATTGAAACGCCGAACGGCCCCGCGCACGCCGCGAAGGCGTGAACGGGGCCGCGACGGCGCGTTCGGTCAGATAAACGGCGTCAACAGCATGTCGATCAGCTTGATGCCGATGAACGGTGCGACGATTCCGCCCACGCCGTAGATCAGCAGGTTGCGCCCCAGCAGCTTCGCGGCCGGTTCCGCGCGATACTTCACGCCCTTCAGCGCGAGCGGGATCAGCGCGACGATGATCAGCGCATTGAAGATCACCGCGGACAGGATCGCCGACGTCGGGCTGTGCAGGCCCATCACGTTCAGCGCGCCGAGCGCCGGATAGGTCGCGACGAACGCGGCCGGGATGATCGCGAAATACTTCGCGAGATCGTTGGCGACGCTGAACGTGGTCAGCGCGCCGCGCGTCATGATCATCTGCTTGCCGACCTCGACCACCTGCATCAGCTTCGTCGGGTTGCTGTCGAGGTCGACCATGTTGGCCGCCTCCTTCGCCGCCTGCGTGCCGCTGTGCATCGCGACGGCCACGTCGGCCTGCGCGAGTGCGGGCGCGTCGTTGGTGCCGTCGCCCGTCATCGCGACGAGATGGCCCTTCGCCTGATGCTCGCGGATCAGCCGCAGCTTGTCCTCGGGCGTCGCTTCGGCCAGGTAGTCGTCGACGCCGGCTTCCGCCGCGATCGCGGCCGCGGTGAGCCGGTTGTCGCCGGTGATCATCACGGTCTTCACGCCGACCTTGCGCAGTTCGGCGAAGCGCGCGGCGATCCCGTGCTTGACGATGTCCTTCAGCTCGATCGCGCCGAGCACGCGGGCGCCGTCGGCGACGACGAGCGGCGTGCCGCCGCGCCGCGCGATTTCGTTGACGGCCGTCTCGACCGCTTGCGGAAACGCGCCGCCGAGCGCATCGACGTGCGCGCGGATCGCCGACGCCGCGCCCTTGCGCACCTGCCGCCCGCCGATATCGAGGCCGCTCATCCGCGTGCGCGCGCTGAACGGCACGGCAAAACCGCCGTCGATCGCCTTGCCTTCCAGCGAGAACCGCTGTTTCGCGAGCGCGACGATCGAACGCCCCTCGGGCGTCTCGTCGGCAAGCGACGACAGCTGCGCGGCCTCGGCCAGCGCACGCTCGTCCACGCCCGGCGCCGGCCGGAACTGCACGGCCTCGCGGTTGCCGAGCGTGATCGTGCCGGTCTTGTCGAGCAGCAGCACGTCGACGTCGCCAGCCGCCTCGATCGCGCGGCCCGACGTCGCGAGCACGTTCGCGCGCATCATGCGGCTCATCCCCGCGATGCCGATCGCCGACAGCAGCGCGCCGATCGTCGTCGGGATCAGGCAGACGAGCAGCGCGATCAGCACGGTCAGGCTCACCGCCGAACCCGACGCGTTCAGCAGCACGCTGAACTGCGAGAACGGCAGCAGCGTCGCGCACACGAGCAGGAAGATGATCGTCAGCGCGACGAGCAGGATCGTCAGCGCGACTTCGTTCGGCGTCTTGCCGCGCTTCGCGCCCTCGACCATCGCGATCATCCGGTCGAGAAAGGCCTCGCCCGGCTGCGCGGTGATCTTCACGACGATCCAGTCGGACAGCACGCGCGTGCCGCCCGTCACCGACGAGAAATCGCCGCCCGACTCGCGGATCACGGGCGCGGATTCGCCGGTGATCGCCGATTCGTCGACCGACGCGACGCCGTCGATCACTTCGCCGTCGGCGGGAATCGTGTCGCCGGCCTCGACGAGCACGATGCTGCCGGCCGCGAGTTCGTCGCTCGGCACGCGATGGCTGGTGCTGCCGTACCGCTTCGGCTCGTCGAGCACCTTCGCGTACACGCGCTTGCGCGCCGCGCGCAGCGCGTCGGCCTGGGCCTTGCCGCGCCCTTCGGCCAGCGCTTCGGCCGCGTTCGCGAACAGCACGGTGAACCACAGCCAGCACGCGACCGCGAAGATGAAGCCGGCCGGCGCATCGCCCGTGCCGGTCAGCGCCTGCAGCCACAGCACGGTCGTGACGATGCTGCCGAGATAGACGACGAACATCACGGGATTCTTCAACTGCACGCGCGGCGCGAGCTTGCGGAAGGCCTCGCGCAGCACGGCCGTCCGGCGCATCGGCGGCACGGCGCCGACCGGGATCGCCGCCGGATTGATCGGGGTTTCGATATGGGACATGAGTGACTCCGTGGTTCCTGCCATTACTTCGCGCCGGCCGCCTGGCCGAAAGCGCGATCCAGCGCGAGGTTCAGGTCGAGCACGCGCACGCGCGGTTCGCCGAGCACGCCGAGCTGGCGCGGCGATGCGATGCGTTCGACCAGCGCCGCGACCCGTGCGGCATCGACGCCGCGTGCCTGCGCGACGCGTGCCGCCTGAATCCGCGCGTTCGCCACCGAGATCTCGGGATCGAGCCCCGATGCCGACGCGGTCACGGCGTCCGCCGGTACCGGCGTGCCGGCGGCGAGCGCGTTCTCCTGCCGGTATGCGCGTACCCGCTGCGCGATATCCGCGAGCAGCTTCCTGCTGGTTGCCCCCTGGTTGCTGGCACCGCTGCCGGCCGCGTTATACGGCTGTTCGACCGTCTTCGACGGATCGGCCGGATCGGCGCCGGTCGTCGCGCTCGGCCGCCCGTGGAAGTAGCCGGCGCGCGTGAAGTACTGCCCGATCACCGTCGAGCCGATCGTCGTGCCGTTGCGCTCCACGAGACTGCCGCGCGCCTGCGACGGGAACAGCACGTTCGCGACGCCCGTGGTGAGCAGCGGATACGCGATGCCCGTGACGAGCATGAACAGCACCGACGATGCGATCACGGGCCGCACGAGGCCGCGCGTCGCCGCGCCGAACGAAGAACCGGGTGCCGGCGCGGCGGCGGCCGCTGCCTGGCGATTGCCTTGCATCATGATGTTTTCCTCAGAACAGTTGGCCGCCCGACATCAGCAGGTGCTCGACGACCGGGCCGAGCGCGAGCGCGGGCAGGAACGTGAGGCCGCCGACGACCAGGATCACGAAGACCAGCAGGCCGGCGAACAGGCCCGTCGACGTCGACAGCGTGCCCGCGCTTTCCGGCACGCTCTTCTTCGCGGCGAGGCTGCCCGCGACCGCGAGCATCGGCAGCAGCGTCAGGTAGCGGCCGATCAGCATCGCGAAGCCGATCGTCGTGTTGAAGAACGGCGTGTTCGCGTTCAGGCCCGCGAACGCGGAACCATTGTTGGCGGTGCCCGACGTGTACGCGTACAGCACCTCGCTGAAACCGTGCGGGCCGAGGTTCGCGAGGCTGTCCATCGTCGAGTGCAGCATCGCGGCCAGCGCGGTGAAGCCGAGGATGCTGAACGGATGCGCGAGCACCGCGAGCATCACGAGCTTCATCTCGCGCGCCTCGATCTTCTTGCCGAGGAACTCCGGCGTGCGCCCGATCATCATCCCGACCAGGAACACCGTGAGGATCGCGAACGTGAACAGGTTGATCAGCCCGACGCCGTCGCCGCCGAACACGTTGTTCAGCATCATCTGCGCGATCGGCACGAGGCCGCCGAGCGGCGTCAGCGAGTCGTGCATCGCGTCGACCGAGCCGGTGGTCGCGGCGGTCGTGACGGTGGCGAACAGGCTCGTCTGCGCGATGCCGAAGCGCATCTCCTTGCCTTCCATGTTGCCGCCCGGCTGCGCGGCGCTCATCTGCTGGTCGACGCCGAGCCCGGCCACGAGCGGATTGCCGTGCTGCTCGGCCGAATAGATCACGGCCAGGAAGCCGACGAACATCACGACGAACGCACCGAGGATCACCCAGCCCTGGCGGCGCCGGCCGATCATCGTGCCGAGCGTGTATGTCAGCGCGGACGGAATCAGCAGCATCGACAGCATGTGCAGCGTGTTGGTGAGCGGCGTCGGGTTCTCGAACGGATGCGCGGCGTTCATGCTGAAGAAGCCGCCGCCGTTCGTGCCGATGTGCTTGATCGATTCGAGGCTGGCAACGGGCCCCGTCACGATCTGCTGGCGCGCGCCTTCGAGCGTGGTCGCCCACGCATCGGACGCGAGCGTCTGCGGCATGCCCTGCCACACGTACACGAGCGCCATCGCGAAGCTGAGCGGCAGCAGCACGCGATAGGTCACGCGCGTGAAGTCGACCCAGTAGTTGCCGATGTCCGCCGCGCTCTTGCGGCTCAGCCCGCGGATGAAGCCGCCCGCGGCCGCGACGCCGGTCGCCGCGCTGGCCACCATCAGGAACGTGATGACGGCCATCTGCGAGAAGTTCGACAGGCTGCTCTCGCCCGCATACGCCTGCCAGTTCGTGTTCGTGATGAACGACGCGGCGGTGTTGAACGCGAGGTCGGGGCTTTGCGCGGCGCGCTGCAGCGCATCGAACGGCAGCGTGTCCTGGATGCGCAACAGCAGATAACCGAGCAGCATCATCCCGGCATTGCTGAGCAGCAGCACCATGCCGTAGCGCTGCCACGACATCGCTTCGTCGGGATTCACGCCGAGCAGCGCATAGGTACGGCGTTCGACCCACGCGTGGCGCGGGCTCGTAAAGGCGTGCGCGAGCCATTTCCCGACGACGGGCACCAGCGCCAGCATGATCGCGAGAACGATCGCGAATTGAATGAGATTGTTGAACATGTCGACGCTCGCTCAGATCCGGTCAAGGCCGGTGATGAAACCGGCCGTCAAGGCAAAGAACGCGAGCGTGAACAGAATGAAAAGCAGATCGCTCATGACATCCACCGATATTTTTCGAATTCCTGTTGAATCGCGCCGATCAATACCGCTCGGGTTTGATCAAGGCATGAAACAGATAGATAAAGAGCGCGAGCGACAGCGCGCCGGTGATCCACAACATGGCTTTCCCCTTTTTTCGTATGCGCGGCGACACCGCGCGATCGTCGGCGTGGCGGGCCTTGCCTTGCCGGCACAGGCCCGTGTGACGCCCCCATGCTCGTCTGGCGAATGGGATGCGACAGTGTAGAAATCCGCGTATCAAAGCGGTGTTCAATTTCTTTACAAGGAATAAAAAAGCTGTAAAGACGAAAGCCGGCCGACGGGGCATTTTTATGCGTTCTTTTCAGGGCCCGCGCGAGTCTATACACCGTATCGTCACCGCGATTCCTAGAATGGGCGGCATGTCCAGGACGAGATCTCCGCGGTGCGGAGCACGATGCGACCGGGGTGCCAGCATGAAACCGACCAGAACCGAAACCGCCGCTTCACGCGATCTGCCGCCCGTTCGTTCACGGCGCCGGTACCCCGCCGACGAACGCGTGCTGCTGTCGATCCGCGTCGAATCCGACAACCTCGCCGTCGTGCGGCGCCTGCTGCACCAGGCGGTCGGCGCCGCGCTCAATTTCTACACGGCCGCGATCGACAAGCGCACCGGGCGCGCCTGCATCGAGCTCGAGGTCGCACGGTCGCAGGCATCGCCGGCCATCCTGTCGATCCTCCGCCTGCTGCCGGCCGCCGAGTTCGGCACGATCCGCCTGTTGCAGCACTAGCGGCGTTCGCCGCGGCCGCGCGTGACACGCGTCACGCGCCGCCTCCCCTTTTCAACGATTCATCGATTCGAACGCGTGTTCCGGCGCGAACGCGCGACGAATCGTCGTTCCCGTCGCGACGGGCCTTTCCAGGAAGCACTCGCAATGAAAAAAGCAGTCGTCGGTACCCTTTCCCTCGTGTTCTTCGGCGCCGCCGCGCATGCGCAAAGCAGCGTCACGCTCTACGGGATGCTGGATGCGGGCATCGCCTATACGAACAACCAGTCGGGCAAAAGCGCGTGGCAGCAAGGCAGCGGCCTGCTGTCGAATACGGTCTTCGGCCTGAGCGGCAACGAGGATCTCGGCGGCGGCCTGCATGCGCTGTTCCGCCTCGAGAACGGCTTCAACCTGAACAACGGCACGCAGTCCTACCGGAACACGATGTTCGGCCGCCGCGCGTACGTCGGCCTGCAGAGCGACCGGTACGGCGCGCTGACGCTCGGCCGCCAATACGATGCCGTGGTCGACTACCTCGGCCCGCTCGCGATGGCGAACAACGGCGACGGCAACAATCTCGCGTCGCATCCGTTCGACAACGACAACATCGACGATTCGTTCTACATCGACAACGCGGTGAAATACACGAGCCCGACGCTCGCCGGCTGGCAGTTCGGCGGCCTGTACGGGTTCAGCAACGCGGCCGGCGGCTTCGCGAACAACCGCGCGTACAGCGCGGGCGTGTCGTATGCGAACGGGCCGGTCAGCCTCGGCGCCGCGTACCTGCAGCTCAACCGCGGCGGGCTGACGGCCGGCGGCGCGCTGTCGACGAACGACGGCCCGAACTTCCCGGCCGTGCGCCAGCGCGTGATGGGCGCGGGCGGCAGCTACGCCTTCGACCGGCTGACGGTCGGCGCGCTGTGGACGCACTCGATGTTCGACGAAACGGCCGCGTCGTCGCTGCCCGGCGCGCTGAACGCGCTGCGCTTCGACAACTTCGAGGTCAACGCGCGCTACACGCTGACGCCGGCCGTCTCGTTCGCGGGCGCCTATACGTTCACCGACGGCCGCTACGACGACGCCACCGGCAGCCACCGGCCGAAATGGCATCAGGTGACGCTGATGGCCGACTACGCGCTGAGCAAACGCACCGACGTGTATGCGGAGACGGTCTACCAGCACCAGTTCGGCGTGCCGTCGGGCGCGACGCTCGGCTTCGCGAACGTGACGGGGCTCGCGGCTTCGTCGACCAACACGCAGGTGGTCGCGACGGTCGGCATCCGGCATCGGTTCTGACCGCGCGCGGACTGCCGCGGGCCAGCCGCTCTGTGCAATCCCGCATGGACGCGCGCCGGCCGAACAGGGATCATTCGGGAAATCCGGGCCCGCACGCCCGCGAAACCGGTACACTCGGCGCCGGGCGCGCGCCGGATCGGCATTCGGCGGCGGGCCGCCGCCGACTCTGGAACCGTGATCCCATGACCACACCGATCTATCAGGAAATCAAGGACTTCATCCTCGCGCGCATTCATGCCGGCGAATGGGCGGAAGGCGACCAGGTGCCGTCGGAGAACGAACTCGCGCGCGAATTCAACGTCGCGCGGATGACCGTGAACCGCGCACTGCGCGAACTGACCGCCGAGCAGGTGCTCACGCGCACGCGCGGCTCCGGCACGTACGTCGCGTCGCCGAAGTACGAATCGACGCTCGTCGCGATCCGCAGCATCTCGGACGAAGTCGCCGCGCGCGGCCACGGCTATCGCGCGCAGGTGCTGCTGGTCGGCGCGGCCGTTGCCGACGCGAAGCTCGCCGACGAACTGCAGCTCGACGCGGGCAGCCCGATCTTCCATTCGCGCGTGTTGCACTTCGAGAACGACACGCCCGTGCAGCTCGAGGAACGCTGGGTCAATCCGGCCTGCGCGCCCGAATACGCGTTGCAGGACTTCACGACGACGACGCCGAACCAGTACCTGACGCGCGTCGCGCCGCTGCAGCGCGTCGAATACCGGATCGAGGCCGCGATGCCCGATGCCGAAACACGCCGCCACCTGACGATGGACGACCGCGAGCCGTGCCTGCTGCTGCATCGGCGCACGTGGTCGCAAGGGATGGTCGCGTCGGTCGCCAACCTGTGGCACCCGGGCAGCCGCTATCGCTTCACCGGGCATTTCTGACGTCGACGCGCGGGCTCACCGCGCGCCCGGCCGTCCCCAGCGCTCGATCGCACTGACGGCCAGCATCAGGCCGTCGTCCTGCGCGATGCGTGCGCCGAGTTCCGTTGCGCGCGCCTTCGTGTCGCCGCGCTCCGCGAACGCGATGGCCCGCGCAAGCGCGGCGGCGTCCACGCGCCGCCCCGCGACCGGCGCATCCGCGACGCCGAGCCGCTGCAGCCGGTTCGCCCAGAAGAACTGATCGCCCGCGAACGGCACGACGACGGACGGAATGCCGGCCCGCGCAGCCGAATGCGTGGTGCCCGACCCGCCATGATGGATCGCCATCGACACACGCGGGAACAGCCGGTCATGCGGCGTATCGCCGATCACATGAACGTGCGCGGGCAGCATCGACGCGTCGATGCCGCTCCAGCCAGGATGGAACAGCGCACGCCGGCCGCCGAGCGCGCGCACGAGCGCATCGGCCATTCCGGCGCGATCGAAACCGGCCATGCTGCCGAAACCGATGTACACGGGGGGATCGCCCGCGTCGAGAAACGCCGCGAGATCAGGCGGCGGTTCCCATTCACGTGCATCGATTCGCCACTGGCCGCAAGCCAGCGCCTGCGACGGCCAGTCGGCCGGGCCCGACAGCAGTGCAGGCGACACGCCGTACAGCATCGGGTGATCGGTCCACACCCGCCTGCGCGGCGGCAACGCGCACACGCTCGCGCGCGCCGCGTTCGTCGACTGCCTGAACGCCTGCCACAACAGCGCGTTCACGAACCGGTGGCTCGCGCGGTTCAGCCAGCGCGGCACCTTCTGCGGCGGCAGGAACGGCGATGCGAATTCCGCGGTGGGCGTAATCGGGATCATGCCGGCGCCGATCGCCGGCACGTCGCGATACTCGGCAACCGACAAGCCGACGAACGAAACGAGCCCCGACACGAGGATCGCATCGCACCCGGCCGACGCCTCCGCGACCTGCCGCATCCACGCGGCCGTGTTCGCGTTGGCGATCGCCGCGAGCGCCTTCGACGTGTCGTTGAAGCCGCCGCGCCCGCGCACCGCATCGGCCAATGCGCCCTCCGGCGCAATCGCGCGGCGGATATCGCCGCACAACGCCGCCGACGGCACGCCGAGCATGGCGGCCGAGCCGAGCGTTGCCGCGTCGGCCAGCAACCGGACGTCATGGCCGGCATCGATCAGCGCACGGCCGAGCGCCGCGAGCGGGCGCGTGTCGCCTTCGGTGCCGTAGGTGGCGATGACGAGTTTCATGCGTGACTCCTTGCACCCGACGGAGGCAGGTGGATTCATAAAAATGCACGTCGTATACTAATGCAATTCGTACACTTTTATCCGATCCCTTGCCATGCCGACACCGACCGACGATCCGGGCCGCCGCGCGCGCAAGCGCATCCAGATGCTCGCGCACCTCGCCGCCACCGGCGCACGCCTGTTCGACGCGCACGGTTACGATGCCGTCACGATGGAGCAGATCGCCGCGCAGGCCGATGTCGCGAAGCGCACGCTGTACAACCACTTTGCGACGAAGGAAGCCGTGCTCGCGCACTGGCTCGAAGGTGAACTCGCGCGCGATCTCGCCCATCTGCAGCGCGATGTCGCGCGGCGCAAGACGTTCGTGTCGCGCATCGGCTGCGTGCTCGATGCATCGGCCGCGTGGTGCGAGCAGCATCCCGCGTACCTGCTCGCGTATCTGCGCCATCGCTTCCTGAGCATTGGCGTGGCCGAACCGGAAAGCGGCAACGAGAACGGCAGCGATATCGCGTTCGTGTGGCAGCAACTGATCGCGGCCGGGCAGCAATCCGGAGAACTGAACGGCACGCTGCGGGCCGACCAGCTCGCGACGTGGTTCCATCACCTGTATCTCGCGGCGATGCTGCGCTGGCTGACCGTGCCGGGCCTGTCGCTGAAACGGGAGTTCCAGGCGGTCGCGAAGCTGTTTGTCGAAGGCGCGGAAGCGAAACGCTGAACGGCACCGGTAAAGCATCGAGCGACGCAGAACCGGCCTGCGCAGCGCATCCGGTGAATACGGTGCGATAGCCGCGTCGCGCGGCGCATACGCATTTTTACGACGAACGCATGCATCGCATGCCAAATTTCCCGCGCGGCAGTATGCTGGGGACGTACGGCTGCGCACGACGCTTCGGGTAATCCCTGTATCGGCACATCGTCGCGCGGCCGTCGCGACCGCAATCATGCGTTGCAAGGAGGGATTCGTGATGGCAACCACGCATCAGCACTTCCACCTCGAACTACGGCACGCCACCGCGCCGACCTATTTCATCAGCTACCTGTTTCCCGCCTTGCTGTTCGTCTACGAGCTGCTGCGCGTCGGCCAATGGATCCGCGATCACGGGATGCAGTTCGGCGCGTTCAAGCAGATGGGTTACGAGTATCTGCTGATGCTGCTGTTCGTCGGGCTGCAGATCTTCGTCGAGGCGATCTTCCTGCTCGGCGCCGCGATGCGCCGCGACAACCGCGACTTCGAGCACCGGCTGCCGAACGTGATCCTCGGGATCGGTCTCTCGATTGCGCTGCTGGCGATCGATCTCGCGATCCAGCTCGCGTTCTGACGGCCGGCGGGCGCGCGCCCGCCGACGGCAGCCGCGCTCAGGCGAGCGCGTCGCGCAGGAACGTCGCGATGGCGGCCAGCACGTCGTCGGTCCGCTCGCGGTGCGGCATGTGCCCGCATCGGCCGAGCAACAGATACGACGACGGCCCCGCGACGCGCGCGGCGATCCGCTTCGGATGCACGTCGGACCCGTATTCGTCGTCTTCGCCGTGAATCGCGAGCGTCGCGCATTGCACGCGCGGCAGTTCGTCGTCGAGACTCCAGTGGCGAAACGCCGGCGACAGCCACGTGTCGACCCACGCGCGCAGCACCCATTCGGCCTTGTCGCCGTGATAACGCGCGAGCCGGTCGAGCTGGCCCGGCTCGTCGAACTGCTGCCCCGCGTCGCGAATGCCGGCCAGCGTGCGATCCTCGACGAATGCCTGCGCGGCGATCGTCACGAGCGCACGGCAACGCGCCGGATAGGCAGCGGCACACCCGACCGCCATCCCGCCGCCGACGCTGTGCCCCAACGCGACGAACGCGTCGACATCGAGTTGGTCGAGCAATGCGGCGAACGCATGATCGGCCTCGTCGCGCACGAACGTCGTGCCAAGTTTCCCCGGGTGCCGATCCGAACGGCCGAAGCCGAGGCGGTCGTAGGCGATCACGTCGCGCCGGGTGGCGCTCGCGAGCTGCGCGGGGAAGTCGCGCCACAGGTCGACGCAGCCGAGCGAATCGTGCAGCAGCACGATCGGCGCGGCCGGCTTAGGTGCGGCCGGCATAGGCGCGGCCGGCTCAGGTGCGGCCGGCTCGGAGGTGACCGGCTCGGGCGCACCCGCTGCCCGTTGCGCCGGGCCGCCGCGCCAGCGTTTCGCAAAGAGGCGCCCTTGCGGCGTCTCGACGGTTGTCTCCTCGATCGGAATGTCGGTCATGTGCCTGTCGTCTGCATGAAAGCGGCCGCGCCTCGGCGGCCTTGCCGGATCCGGCGATGTTGGCCCGCGCCCGCGCACAGCGTCAAGCAAGCCCCCACCGCCCGCGCGTTCATTCGGGCTGCGGCGGCAGATACTCCATCTGCGCCTCGTCGTACAGCCGGTAGATCAGCGCCTGCATCGCGCGGATGTCCTCCGATTCGTCGAGCATCCGCATGCTCATGATGATCGGCGACACGAGGTTCGGATCGTCGAGCGGCTTGTAGCTGATGTCGTCGCGCTTCAGCCCGTACACGCTGTGCGGCACCACCGACACGCCCTCGCCCATCGCGACGAGACCGAGCGCGATCTGCAGTTCGCGCGTCTCGTAGATCTTGCGCGGCTGCAGCGCGCGATCGTGAAAGGCCGCGAGCACCTGGTCCGCATAACTCGGGCGCGGCGCCTTCGGAAAGATGATCAGCGTGTCGTTCACGAGATCGTGCAGCGACAGCACGGGCTTCGCGCTGTCGAGCACATGGCCGACCGGCAGCGCGACGATCATCCGCTCCTCGCGCAGCACGACGCGCCGCACGCTCGGGTCCTCGTGGCGGATGCGCCCGAACCCGACGTCGATGCGCCCTTCCTTCAGCGCCTTGATCTGGTCCATCGTCGACATCTCGTGCAGGCTCAGCTCGACGGCCGGATACTCGCTGCGAAAGCGCCGGATGATCTTCGGCAGCATCCCGTACAGCGTCGAGCCGACGAAGCCGACCGACATGCTGCGTTCGATCTTGCCGACCCGCTTCGTCATCGATTCGAGCTCGGTCGTCTGTGCGAGCAGCTGCACCGCGTGCGAATAGAAGAAGCGCCCCGCGTCGGTCAGCTTCAGCGGCCGCGCGTTGCGCTCGAACAGCGGCACGCCGAGCGCTTCCTCGAGCTGCTGGATCTGCCGGCTCAGCGGCGGCTGCGCGATATGCAGCCGTTCGGCCGCCCGCGTGAAATTCCGCTCTTCGGCAACCGCGACGAAGTAGCGGAGGTGTCTCAACTCCATGTTCGATGTCTCCCGGACAGCGATCCGGCGGTCAACCCTGGCCGGACGATGTCGTCACGATACCGCAGGCGGCGCAATCCGCCACGCACGGCCCCGGCCCGGCGCCGCCCAAAGCAAAACGGGAAGCCCGCGAGCTTCCCGTTGCCTGATCGACGCCGCTGCACGGCGGCGTCACGCGCCGTCCGTCACACCTCGGTCGCGTAGAGCGCGTCGCGCTGCGCGTCGCTCAGCGAGTCGAGCGGCACGTCCGGCAGCTGGTAGCAGATCATCGTGCCGTACAGTTCCGCGAGGCAATTGCTGCCGGCGTCGAGCGCGTAGCCGTCCTCGCCGTCAGGCGCCGGCGGGTACACTTCGCGCCACGCGTTGATCGCGGCTTCGATTCGCACGATGGAAACGGGTCCGGCCTTCCGCTCGGCGGGTGATGCGCTCATGGATTCCTCTGGGTTGCGCGCTCCGCGGGCCGTATCGGCCCGGATGGAACGATGAAAACGCCGGGCATCTCGCCGGCCGCCGCACCGCGCGCGCGCCGGATGCCGATCCGCGCTGCGCGCTCCGCGCCGGCCGGGCCGTGGCCCGGTAGGGTCGGGCAATATAACCGGCTTTGACCCCGTGCAGGCAAAAGCCGGGCAAAAAAAACGGGAAGCGCGCGGCTTCCCGTTTCATCGCATGCCGCGCGGCCGTGTGCCGCGCCCGCGTCAGCCCGCGGTTTCGCGGTTCGCCACCGGCTGCCGCTGCGCGCCGCGGCTCGCGGCGAGCCACGGCGCGATTTCCATGTCCTCGTAGCGCACGAAACGGCTTTTCTTCAGGAACCGGAAGCCGAGCCACACGACGAGGAACAGTGGAATGCCGACATAGGTCGCGGCCACGCCGGCCCAGTCGATCCGGTTCGCGAGGAACGCCTGATAGTCCTGCCCGAGCGCGATCACGAGGCACAGCACGAACGCGAACAGCGGGCCGAACGGGAACCACTTCGACTGGTACGGCAGCTGGTCGAGCGCGTAGCCCTGCTTCACGTAGCCCTTGCGGAACCGGTAGTGGCTGACCGCGATGCCGAGCCATGCGATGAAGCCCGTCATCCCCGACGTGTTCAGCAGCCACAGGTACACGGTCTTGTCGCCGTACAGCGACGTGAAGAAGCACAGCGCGCCGACGGCCGTCGTCGCGTACAGCGCGTTGCGCGGCACGCCGCCGCGCGACAGCTTCGCGAAGATCCTCGGCGCACGGCCCTCGGTCGCGAGGTTGTAGAGCATCCGCGTGGACGCGTACATGCCCGAGTTGCCGGCCGACAGCACGGCCGTCAGGATCACCGCGTTCATCACGCCGGCCGCGAATGCGAGGCCCGCGTGGCGGAACACGAGCGTGAACGGGCTCACGCCGATGTCGGTCACGTCCGTCTTCAGCAGGTTCGGGTCGGTATAGGGAATCAGCACGCCGATCACGAAGATCGCGAACACGTAGAACAGCAGGATCCGCCAGAACACCTGGCGCACCGCGCGCGGGATCGTCGTGCGCGGGTTTTCCGATTCGCCGGCCGCGACGCCGATCAGCTCGGTGCCCTGGAACGAGAAGCCGGCGATCATCGCGACGCCCATCAACGCCGGCAGGCCGCCCGCGAACGGCGCGTCGCCGATCGTCAGGTTGCCCCAGCCATTGCTCGGCGCGCCCTTCAGAATGCCGAAGATCATCAACAGGCCGACGCCGATGAACGCGACCACCGTGACGACCTTGATCAGCGCGAACCAGTATTCGGCTTCGCCGAAGCCGCGCACGGTCAGCGCGTTGAGCAGGAACATCACGCCGAGGAACGCCGCGCTCCACCACACGCCGGGCACGTCCGGAAACCAGTAATGCATCACGAGCTGCGCGGCGACGAGCTCCACCGCGATCGTCACGGCCCAGTTGTACCAGTAGTTCCAGCCGAGCGCGAAACCGAAGCCCTCGTCCACGTATTTCGCGCCGTAGGTCGCGAACGAGCCCGACACCGGCATGAACGCGGCCATTTCGCCGAGGCTCGTCATCAGGAAGTAAACCATCAGGCCGATCAGCATGTACGCGACCATCGCGCCGCCGGGGCCGGCCTGCGAGATCGACGCGCCGGACGCGACGAACAGGCCCGTGCCGATCGAGCCGCCGATGGCGATCATCGTCAGGTGGCGCGCCTTCAGCGCGCGATGAAGCTTGGGTGGGTTCGCGGACGAACCGGGTTGGTCGGATTTCGGAAGTGCGGACATAAACGAGACGAACGTTGAGCGGGCCGGCATCCGTAGCCGGCGCATGCGGAATCGGAGCGCGGGGCGCGTCCTGCGATGCATTCGATGCGGCCCCGATACGCGTTGCGCGGCGGGCGCCTGCGGCGAAGCGCGGATTCTACCTGATTCGTCACGAGGGCCGCTCAGGTGCCGCCGCCCGTGGCCGCTCCGGAGATTTCGCAGAATCAAGGGGTTGGCCGCGTCGCGACCGGGCCGGCCGGGCCGTCGCCGCGCGCCGGCGTAAAAAACCATGCGCATCGGGTGGTCATCCGGTTTTCCGCTGCCACGGTGTTTCTTCGCTGCCACGGTGTTTCTCCGCTGCCTTGTCGCAATCCGCCAGCTACCACAGCGGCATACATAATCGCCGGGTAATCACGGGATTATTCAGACAAAATGACCGATATCGACAATTGATTCAAATCAAATCACCCGCACCTAAAGCGGTAATGATGCGTAACCGTTTCTAATCGCCGCCCGGGCATGCATCTTTTGCATGCGCACACGGATGTCGGGAATTCGCGAGATAATGCGGCCCGATTCGAAATCAACAGCGAGCGGAACCGCCAACGACGCGACATCCGCCGCCCGCCGCCCTCGAGGATGAAGTCATTCACGCTGCCCGCCACGCTGCGCCGCCATACGGCGTCGATCGTGGCACGCATTCTGTCGCCCCGCGGCGTACTCGTTGCGGGGATTTTGCTGCTGATGTTCAGCTGGGGGCTTTCCACGTCGCTTTTAATCGAGTCACGGCGCGATGCATATGACCATGCGGTCGAAAATGCACGCAACCTGATGCTGCTGATCGAACGCGATATCGCGCGCAATATCGAGCTCTACGATTTGTCGCTGCAGAACGTCCTCGACGGCGTGGCCGATCCGGAACTGACGACATTGCCGCCCCGCCAGCGCCATCGGCTGCTGTTCGACCGCGCCGCCACCGGCGAATATCTCGGGTCGCTGTTCGTGATGGATGCGCACGGCAATATCGTGATCGATTCGAGCGCGTCGCCCGCGCGGCAAGGCAACTTTGCGGATCGCGACTATTTCACCGTGCACCGCAACGATGTCGCGCAGGGCCTCTATATCAGCCGGCCGTACGCATCCCGGCTGCGCGGCGGCGCGCTGACGATCGCGCTCAGCCGCCGGATCACGCTGCCCGACGGCTCGTTCGGCGGCATCGTCGTCGGCACGCTCAGCATCGACTACTTCCGCGCGCTGCTCGACGGCCTCGCGGTCGGCAAGCACGGCAGCGCGGCAATCGCCGAGCTCAACGGCATGCTCGTGAGCCGCCTGCCCTACGACGCGCGCGTGGTCGGCATCGACCTGCGCAGGTCGCCGCTGTTCATCGAGGCGCTGCGCAGGCGGGAAGGCGTGCTGTCGGGCGTCGGCAGCATCGACGGCGTGCGGCGCGTCTATGTTTACAAGCATCTTGCCGGCCTGCCGCTGATCGTCGACGTCGCGCCCGCCGAGGTCGACATCTACGCGTCGTGGCACCACCGCGCGATCTGGACCGTCGTGCTGATGTGCCTGTTCACCGGGTTCATCGCGTGGGGGTCGCTGGCGCTGTCGCGCGAACTGACGCGCCGGCAGGTCGCCGAATCGAAGCTGTACCGGCTCGCGCACACCGATGCGCTGACGGGCCTCGACAACCGCGGCACGTTCGACACGGTGCTCACGAAGGAGGCGCAGCGTGCGTCGCGCAGCGGCCGCCCGCTGTCGGTGCTGTTCGTCGACGTCGATCACTTCAAGGCGTTCAACGACTACTACGGCCATCCGGCCGGCGACGACGTGCTGCGGCGCGTCGCGCAAACCGCGTCGCGCTGCCTGCGTCGCGACGGCGATCACGTCGCGCGCTACGGCGGCGAGGAATTCGTCGTCACGCTGCCCGACACCGATGCGCAAGGCGCGGTGACCGTCGCCGAAGGTATCCGGCGCGCGATCGCGGAGCTCGGCATCGAGCACGTGAAAAGCCCGTACGGACGTGTCACGGTGAGCATCGGCGCGGCGACCGCCGCCGACGGCCGCCTGAATGCCGCGACGCTGCTGCAGCGTGCCGACGAGGCGCTGTACCGTGCGAAGTCCGGCGGACGCAACCGCGTGCTGGAAGCGCAGCCGGGCACCGCGGACGCATGACAGCACGCTGACGCGCCGCGAAGCCGCGCGGCGGCCGGCCCCGCCGGACGACCGCGCCGTGGACAGCCTTGCCGCGTTCGGCTAGCGTTACGTCTGCTGCGCATGCGGCGCGGCGCCGGCCCGCGCAGGCCGCGATGCGCGTTCCGGCCACTTCAGTTCCGCCATGACCACCCCGTTCCCTGCCCGGCTGCCGCCGCTCCTGCGCAACGCGCTCCGCCCGCTGCTCGATCCGTACCGCCGCTACCGGCACGCGAAGCTGATCCATGCGGCGCGCGTCGCGCTCGCGATTCTCGTGTCGATCGCGCTGTCCACCGGCCTGAACGTGCCGCACGGCGAGTGGTCGACGATTACCGTGCTGATCGTCGTCGGCGGGCTGCAGCATCACGGCAACATCCGCAAGAAGGCGGCCGAGCGCGCGCTCGGCACGTCGATCGGCGCGCTCGCGGGGCTCGGGCTGATCCTGCTGTATTCCGCCGCGCACGCGCCGATCGCGATCTACCTGCTGATGGCGCTCGCGTGCGGTGTCTGCGCGTATCACGCGATCGGCAAGGCCGGCTATATCGCGCTGCTGTCGGCGATCACGATGGTGATCGTGGCCGGGCACGGCGACAACGAGATCGTCGACGGCCTGTGGCGCGCGGTGAACGTGCTGATCGGCATCGCGATCGCGCTGGCGTTCTCGTTCGCGCTGCCGCTCTATGCGACCTATTCGTGGCGCTACAAGCTCGCCGACGCGCTGCGCGCGTGCGCGGCCGTGCATGCGCGGGTCGCGGGCGACCGCCAGGTGAGCGACGACGCGCACCTGAAGGAAATGGCCGCGCTGAGCGCGCTGCTCGTGCAGTTGCGCTCGCTGATGCCGTCGGTGTCGAAGGAATGCGAGACGTCGATGACGCAGCTCGAGGCGATCCAGCGCAGCCTGCGCCTGTGCATCGGCTACCTGGAGATCCTGTCGAGCGCGGTGCCGGCCCACGACGACCTCGCGGCCCGCGAATACATGCGCGTCGACATGAAGGCCGTGAACCGGCGCATCCGCGATACGCTGGTGGGCGCGAGCCGCGCGCTCAAGTTCGGCACGCCAAGCCGGCTCGCGCCGCGCCGCCGGCCGGCCGAGCCTGCGCACGACGCACCGCCGCCGCAGCTGTACGGCTACGTGTCGATCACGGCCAAGCTGGCCGGCGAAGTCGACCAGTTGCGCGAGAAGCTGCTCGATACCGCCCAGTCGTGGAATATCTGACGCTCGCGGGCATCCGGGCTTTACGTCGGCGTCTTTCATATTCCTTTCGGCGCGACACACCGGCATCCCGACCGCTGCGGCCCGGCCATCCGGCCGATCCGGCCCCGGAAACACGGCCGGCGTCCGGGCTCATCGGCGCCTGATTTGCCGCGATTTCGCGCCGTCCCGGGCGGCGTTCTCCACCCGGTTAACCGCCCGTCAGGCCCGCCGCGACAGGCCCGGCGACGGTTCCGGACAAAAATCAACCCTTGCCCCAACCTCCCGGACAGCCGATACTCGCATATTCCGCGAAATACGATCCCACCGGCTTCAATCCACGGTAATTCCTATGAGCACGATTCTCGAAAGCCTCCCGACCGGCCAGAAGGTCGGTATCGCCTTCTCCG
>Ga0209147_100154_pt1 | contig 94574 bp, 85 predicted proteins | sample AraplaCol_mLB_r2_FD_184278 | JGI IMG/M metagenome (GOLD analysis project Ga0209147, IMG submission 184278) | Arabidopsis root microbial communities from North Carolina, USA - plate scrape CL_Col_mLB_r2 (SPAdes) (version 2) | ecosystem: Host-associated > Plants > Roots > Endosphere | place: USA...
AGACTAACGGTTGGGCTCAAGGCACCATGTTGAAACGACCTTCTTCGCCAGCCTATCAATCATTGTTGGCGAACTGATCCATTTTCATAATCTGTGGTGCAGCTTTGCTGCATGGTTGGCTAACGGGTTCGTTCAAAAAAACAGCGGTCAGTCTAAGGCTTTATTTTCAGGTCTTAGACTGACCGCTGTTTCATTGCATTCATTTACATAAGTGAAAAGCTTGCCCAGTAGAGGACAAGCTTTTCCGGTTTAAAAATCCAAGTCCCGCACGTTGGAAGCAAAACGCTCAATAAACTCCCTGCGTGGTTCTACTTCGTCGCCCATCAGCGTTTCAAACACCATATCCGCTTCCATCGCATCCTCCAGGTTGACCTGAAGCATCGTCCGCTCTTCCGGATTCATCGTGGTATCCCACAATTGGTCGGCGTTCATCTCACCCAGACCCTTATAACGCTGGATACTTGGTTTCGGTACGGTTTTCAACGTAGATAGGATCTCGTCACGCTGCTTATCGGTGTACGCATAGTGCAGCTGCTTGCCTTGCTTGATGCTATAAAGCGGCGGCTGAGCGATGTAAATATAGCCCGCTTCGATCAACTGGCGCATATAGCGGTAAAAGAATGTCAAAAGCAAGGTGCGGATGTGTGAACCGTCTACGTCCGCATCCGTCATGATTACGACTTTGTGGTAGCGCGCTTTGGAGATATCAAAATCTTCGCCTACACCGGTTCCCAGCGCCGTAATGATCGCACGGATCTCATTGTTGGCCAAAATTTTATCCAAGCGTGACTTTTCTACGTTCAGTACTTTTCCGCGTAACGGCAGAATCGCCTGGAAATGGCGGTCGCGTCCAGACTTAGCCGAACCGCCCGCAGAGTCACCCTCTACGATGAACAATTCAGATTCGGAAGCGTCCTTGGAAGAGCAATCCGCCAGTTTACCCGGCAATGCACTTACTTCCAACGCGCTCTTGCGTCTGGTCATTTCCCGTGCTTTCCGTGCTGCTTCACGGGCTCTGGAGGCCATCAGGGCCTTTTCCACTACTTTTTTCGCTACACCCGGATTTTCCTCCATGAAGGTGTTGAAGCGATCGCCAAACACAGATTCCGTGATGCTGCGCGCTTCGGAGTTCCCGAGCTTGGTCTTGGTCTGCCCCTCAAACTGCGGCTCCTGGATCTTCACGGAGATAATCGCCGTAATCCCTTCGCGCACATCATCCCCGGAGAGGTTCGGATCCTTCTCCTTCAAGAAGTTGAACTTGCGGCTGTAGTCGTTGATGACACGAGTCAGGGCTGTTTTGAAGCCAGTCTCGTGGGTACCGCCTTCATGCGTGTTGATGTTATTGGCAAAAGAGTAAATATTACTGACATAGCTGTCGTTGTACTGAATCGCTACCTCGACGAGCAAGCCGTCCTTTTCTCCTTCGCAATAAATCACATCTTCATGCAAAGCTTCGCGGTTCTTATTCAGATACTCTACGAATTGCACGATCCCGCCCTCGTAGTGGAACGATTCCTCCCGCTCCTGGCCAGGACGCGTATCCTTGAGGGTAATCCGCAGTCCTTTGTTGAGGAAGGCAAGCTCGCGAATCCGTTTTTGCAAAACTTCGTATTCAAACTCGGTTGTTTCGGTAAAAATAGTCGGGTCTGGCTTGAACGTGACAGTTGTCCCCGTCACGTCCGTCTCGCCTACAATGGCGAGGTCCGCTTCTGGCGCTCCCATGCGGAAACGCATGAAATAGACGTTGCCATTTTGCTTGACTTCGACTTCCATCCACTCGGACAAAGCGTTTACGACCGAGCTTCCTACCCCGTGAAGACCCCCGGAAACTTTATAGCCTCCGCCGCCGAACTTACCGCCGGCGTGCAGGACTGTCAAAACCGTCTCAACGGTTGATTTTCCGGTCTTCTCGTGAATGCCTGTAGGAATCCCGCGCCCGTTGTCCGTCACTGCTACAGAGTTGTCTGGTCGAATGACGACCAAAATATCGTCGCAGTAACCGGCCAAGGCCTCGTCAATTGCATTGTCCACGATCTCCCACACCAGATGATGCAGGCCACGGCTGCTGGTAGACCCGATGTACATCCCCGGGCGTTTACGTACCGCTTCCAGCCCCTCCAACACCTGAATCTGACTGGCGTCGTAGTTTGTATCTTTCGTCGTCACTTCATCCACTACTTACGTCAACTCCTCCACTTCAGCTTGTACGATGGGAACCTGATCCAAGCTGTCCACGAACTGAGCGCGTCGCTTCAGCGTCAGAGAAGAAATAGGTGAACAGTATATGGCATCCTGTGTGATTACATACGATTTCGTCTCTTCCACACTGTGATCGACGATAGTCTTACGCTTATCCTGCAGAAAACCTTTGTTGGTCTTCGAGGATTTAACCGTCTGGTGATCAAGTATGGAAATTACTTCCTTCGTGCTCACAACAGTATCTCCACCAATGTGTATAAACATCCCTGCTACCCCTACCTTTCCCCTGAGATAATCCCTTCCTTCACGTAAAAACGAGAGGCTTGCTGGAGTACCTGATGCTTTAAGCCTTCCACTCCTGTCGTGCTCACAAACGTTTGAACCCGATCTTGGATCGTTTCAAGCAGCAACGTTTGCCTGTGCTCATCCAATTCAGACAAGACATCGTCCAACAAAAGCACAGGATATTCGCCTACTTCTTCCTTGATCAGTTCGATCTCAGCTAATTTGATGGACAGCGCTGCCGTTCTTTGCTGTCCTTGGGAACCGTATGTCTGAACATCCATGCCGTTTACTTTTAAAGAAAAATCATCGCGGTGGGGTCCAATCAACGTGCTTCCGCGCATGATTTCCCGGTCACGCAAATCATCGTATGCAGCAAGGAGCATATCCACTGCTGCCCCTGCCTCCATCTCTTCCGTGACTGGTGTGGTATTTTCATAATGCAAAGAGAGCGTTTCCCTGCCGTCGGTAATGCCAGTGTGGATGTCCTTTGCCCACGACTCCAGCTTCCGAATGAACTCAAAACGCTTACGTAACAATTTTACCGCTAAATCTGCTAATTGGGTATTCCAAATTGACAGCATTTCCAGGGAGTGGCTTTTTTTCATCGCCAAATCTTTCAAAAGCTGGTTGCGCTGAGCCAACACTTTGTTGTAATTGCTCAAATAGTACAGATAAGTCGGCGATACCTGCCCGATCTCCATGTCGATAAATCGTCTGCGCTGAGATGGCGAGCCCTTGACGATGGACAGATCCTCTGGTGCAAACATGACGACGTTGAGTGCGCCGACATACTCGCTCAACTTCTGTTGCTCCATTCCGTTGATTTTGGCCCGCTTTCCCTTCGCTGTCAACTGCAACTCCAAACGAACAGATCCGTAGCGACGAAGAACATCGCTACGGATGGCGGCATAATCAGCATCCCACGCAATCAGTTCCTTATCCCGCGGGGTGCGATGCGATTTGGCAAGAGCGAGGACGTAGATGGACTCTAGCACATTCGTCTTGCCTTGAGCGTTATTTCCAATGAAAAGTTGAATCGGGCTGTCGAAGGATAGCGACAGCGATTTGTAATTGCGATATTGGGTCAGCGAAAGGTTCTTGAGAAACAAGCGTCACGCTCTCCTCTCAGCGGCTTACCACTTGATAGCGGCCATAGCCTTCGATCGCTACTTCATCGCCCGGATACAGCTTGCGGCCGCGTCTGTTATCAAGCTCTCCATTGATTTTAATGGGAACCTCGGCGAGAAACGCCTTCGCCATGCCGCCTGTATCAATCACGTCTGCAAGCTTTAAAAATTGCCCGAGGGCGATATATTCGGTCTTGATGGAAACCTCACGCATGGTTTGGCTCCTTTCTAGGGTGAAAATCGACTAATAGGTACGCACCGGCAGGATCAGATGCAGCATCCAGTCATGGTCAGTAGGACGGATCACGAAGGGGCTCATTGGGCCAGTAAAGCTAGCCTTAATCTCGCTGCTGTCAATCGCGCGCAGGGCATCGATCATGTATTTTGCGTTAAAGGAGATTTTCAATTCTTCCCCTTCCATCGCTTTTGGCTGCAGGACATCTGTTACTTTCCCGATCTCAGGCGCATTAGAGGTGATTTCCACGTTGCCATCTGGCAGTGTGACCATCTTGACCACATTGGATTTTCCTTCGCGGCTGAGCAGGGAAGCGCGCTCGATGGACTGCAAAAATTCCTTGGTGTTGACCGTAATCTCGGTCTTGCTGCCTTGGGGAATGATCCGGGTGGTATCCGGGTATGTTCCTTCCAACAACCGAGAATAAAAAAGAATATGTTTTGATTTTACCAGGATTTGGTTGTCTGTAACAACAATATCTGCCGGACTTTGATCTTCATCCAATATCTTTACCAATTCATTGCAGCTTTTTCCCGGCACTACGACATTGTGGAAAGAGAGCTCTTCAGGACATTCTACCATAGCTGTACGGCTTGCCAAACGGTGACTGTCCGTCGCTACGAAACGAAGCTTTCCTTGTTCGAGTGACCACATCAGCCCGGTCAAGATCGGACGCATCTCGGAGGTGGATACACCAAAAACGGTTTGGCGAATCATCGTTTTCAACAAATCGCCAGGAATGCTGAAAACTTTGTCCTCTTCCAAATGCGGCAATTGTGGAAACTCATTGGCATCCATGCCATTGATGGAAAATTCGGCTTGTCCGGAACGAATCGTTGTAACCAAACGCTCGTCTGCCTCGATATGAATCTCATTGCTGGGCAACTTACGTACAATTTCACTAAAAATACGAGCAGGCAATACAATGTTTCCTGTCTGATGTACAGTGACACCCCATTCATCAGCTTCTTCCAACGGAATCTGGACTTCGATGGATACGTCAGAGTCGCTTGCAGTCAGGGTAAGTCCTTCTTCATCTGCTTTTATTTTGATCCCGGTCAAGATCGGAATCGTGGTTCGGCTGGAAACAGCTTTGCTCACATGTGACACGGCGTTGGACAGTTTGTCTCGTTGGACAGTGATTTTCATCAACGTGGCCTCCTTCTATCGTCGCTTTTTTATGAACCCATGCATAGGAACGACGCCTTTATCATATACTCTTAGGATAATATTTTTTAACAGAAGTAGTAATAGGGCCTGTGGATTTGTGGATATGTGGATCGATGACGTTAAAGAGAGCCTATACACATGTGGATAAATTGTGTATAGGCTTTTTGCGTTATTCACAGGTTAATGATTCGCTTTTAATTTTTCAATGAGCGACTGGATGGTCGTCTGCATCTGAGGATCCGTTGCCAAGACACGCGAAATTTTTTCATGTGCATGGATGACGGTGGTATGATCCCGGCCGCCAAATTCGTCCCCGATTTTTGGCAGGGAGGCATCTGTCAGCTCCCGGGATAAGTACATCGCGATCTGACGAGGAAAAGCGACGGTTTTGGTCCGTTTTTTCGCTTTGAAATCCTCCAGTTTGAGATTATATTCTTCGCCAACCATTCGCTGGATGTCCATGATGGTGATCACTCGTGGCCTGGAGGAAGGAATGATGTCTTTCAAGGCTTCCGCAGCCAATTGGGTATCGATATCGCGATTGATCAGGGATGAATACGCTACGACTCGGATAAGTGCACCTTCCAGTTCACGGATGTTGCTGTCGATTTGATTGGCGATATAGGCCATTACTTCGTTCGGTATGTCTAGGTTCTCCGCTTTTGCCTTCTTTCGCAGAATGGCGATCCGTGTTTCCAGATCAGGGGGTTGGATATCGGTGATCAAGCCCCATTCAAAGCGGGAGCGCAGGCGATCTTCCAGCGTCGGAATCTCCTTGGGAGGCCGGTCGGAGGAAATGATGATCTGCTTGCTTTCTTCATGCAAGGCATTGAAGGTATGGAAGAACTCTTCCTGGGTAGATTCCTTTCCAGCGAGGAACTGGATGTCGTCTATCAGCAAGACGTCGACGCTGCGGTACTTGTTGCGGAATTCGACGGCTTTGTTGTCCCGGATCGAGTTGATGAATTCGTTTGTAAATTTTTCAGATGACAAATAAACCACTTTCGCCGAAGGGTTGTGCTGAATCACATAATGTCCAATGGCGTGCATCAAGTGTGTCTTTCCCAGTCCCACACCCCCGTAAATAAAAAGGGGATTGTACGCTTTGGCGGGTGCTTCTGCGACTGCGAGAGACGCAGCGTGAGCAAAACGGTTGCCAGATCCGATGACGAAGGTGTCAAACGTGTACTTGGGATTTAATATGCTGGGCGGCTGATCGTCCGCGGCTTGGGGCGGAGCAGAAGTCTTGACGCGAGCGGGGGGCTGTTCGTCGGTAAATGCGGAGTCCGGATTTTGCAAGACAACGAATTTTACCTTCATATTGACCCCAGTCACTTCATATAGTGTATCGGTGATCAGTTGAGCGTACCTGGTTTCGAGCCAATCCCTGGCAAAGTCATTCGGTGCCACAACAATCAGGGCATCTTCTTCCAAAGTGGTCGCCTTGGTTGCTTTCAGCCAGGTATCAAAACTGGGTTTGCTTAGCGATTTCTCTATCTTGGCCAAAACTTTGCGCCATAGCTCGCTAATCGCTGCATCCAACCCGAATCCCTCCTTCATAAGAACGTATCATTGGAAAATCAAATGGGAAAAATAATAGAGATAATGACAGTAAATAGCACTGCTAAGACCTTACTTATCACCAGGATGTGCTTTCACGACTGTGGATAAAAAAAGTCGAAAAATAGGGATTCCACTCGGAGCAAAGAAAAAAAACAGACAATTATCCGCATTCTTGTGAGTAAACAGACCCACAATCGGTGCAATCTGTCCACAAACTTATCCACATGCTGTGGAAAACCCGTTCACCTAGATGGAGTTATTCACGCTCCAAAACAAAAATATAATAACAGATAAAAGGCATGTCATCAATGGTTTTTTCAGACTTATCCACAAACACAACCTCTGGTGTGCTACGTATATTCACATATCTATATTTTGTGTACAAGCTGTAGATAATCTTGTCGAAATTTTGTGATGTGGATAAAATGATATCCACAGGCTCGGGAAATAACAAAGTGGGGATATTTACCGTGGCAAGCAAACCCAGGTCTCACTTGACTTTTCGGCTATATCTTTTTATAATTCGTAAGAATGTCTGCCGAGGACGGAGGTGTATACTGCAATGAAACCATCTTTCAATCCAAACAACCGTAAGCGCAAAAAGGACCACGGGTTCCGTACGCGCATGAGCACGAAAAGCGGCCGTAAGATTTTGGCGGCTCGTCGTCGTAAAGGTAGAAAAGTTCTTTCCGCTTAGGCCACACTTTTAGTGGCCTTTTTTGTTTCTATTATTGTTTTTTCCGTCAAATCGGTGACTATCAGGTAAAAAAGTGGTCGAAAGAAGGATATACTGGTAGATGCTGTTTGCTTTTTCTACTATAATTGTGATGTTAGGGGTTGTTTACCTTGCATCGTTCGCACCGGCTAAGAAAGAATGAGCACTTTCAGGCAGTGTTTCAAAGAGGAACTTCGGCAGCCAACAAGCAATTTGTCTTATATTCTGCCAGGCAGGAGGGACAGGCTGCATTTCGCGCCGGAATTTCTGTAAGCAAAAAAATCGGCAACGCCGTTATCCGTAACAGGGTCAAGCGACTCATTCGAGAGGCGGTGGCTCGATTAGAGGATGCCATTCCCAAAGGAGTGGATCTGGTGATCATCGCTCGTCCAGGAGTCGAATCGATGTCGCTTGAGACAATCGAGCAGTCGCTTTTGCATGTCATGAAGCGAGCCAAAGTGATCAAGCAAGGCCCCATACATAATGGAAAAAGAGGTTGAACAGCAATGTCTACATTACTGGTGTGGTTGATTCGGGGATACCAAAAATTCATCTCTCCGCTGAAACCGCCTACATGCCGATTTGCTCCGACCTGCTCCCATTATGCGATCGAAGCAGTACGACGTTTTGGCGCGTTCAAAGGGGGATGGCTGGCTGTACGCCGCATTTTAAAATGCCATCCATTTCATCCGGGCGGAATCGATCATGTTCCCGAAAAACGCGAATCATCACATCTTCTATTGAAGCGGGGAAAAGGAGGATCATCCCTTGAGTAGACGTACCCTCAGCATGATTATGCTGACCTTGCTGGTTCTGGTTTTGTCGGGGTGTAACCCTGCAGCCGCAGAGCCAATCGGGCCGGATGCAACCGGAGTCTGGGACAAGTATCTGGTGTATCCATTGTCCTGGTTGATCAAAGAAAGTGCTCTGATCCTGGGCAACAATTACGGTTTGGGGATTTTGGTTGCTACGATCATCATCCGTTTGATCGTATTGCCGTTGATGGTCAAGCAAATTAAGAGTTCCAAGAAAATGCAAGAGCTTCAACCGGAAATGCAAAAAATCCGTGAGAAGTACAAAAATGATCCGCAAAAAGCCCAAGTGGAAACCATGGCTGTTTTCCAAAGAGAAGGCGTCAATCCGCTTGCTGGATGTCTGCCACTCTTGGTGCAAATGCCAATCCTGATCGCGTTTTACCATGCGATTATCCGAACTCATGAAATCAACACGCAATCGTTCCTGTGGATGGAGCTGGGAGCGAAGGATCCGTATTACATCCTGCCGATCATCGCTGCCATCACCACCTATTTGCAGTCCAAGATGATGGGTCAAGCAAACCAAGGCAACCCGCAGATGCAAATGATGATGATCATGATGCCGCTGATGATCTTGGCGATTGGGGTTACCTTGCCGTCCGCGCTTTCCTTGTATTGGGTGTACGGAAACCTGTTTACCATCGTTCAAACGTATTTCTTGTATCGTGATAAAGGCGGTAAGAATCCAAAGCCAACTCCTAAGGGGGGAGCCTCCAAGTGAAAAAGGTGGTTGCTACGGCTAAGACGATAGACGATGCTGTGCAGAAAGCTTTGTTGGAATTGGGTGTGCCTCGGGAAAAGGCAAGCATTCGGGTGCTGGAGGAGCCAAGCAGGGGACTGTTTGGCCTGATCGGTGTGAAGGATGCCAAAGTGGAGGTAGAGTTTCACTTTGACCCGGTTGTAGAGGGACGTAACTTTCTTCAGGATGTATTAACCAATATGAAGGTGGATGCTCGGGTGGAATCCCGTCCCAACGAAGAAGGCATGCTTTTTGACATCCAGGGGACCAATCTGGGGATCATCATTGGCCGCAGGGGACAAACGCTAGACTCCCTACAGTATCTCGTAAATGTCGTAGCTAACCGTCATGCGGACAAGCATGTGCGCATCACGTTGGACGCTGAAAATTACCGGCTGCGCCGCAAAGAAACACTGGAGCAGCTGGCCGACCGGGTCGCCAAAAAGGCGCTCTCTACCAAACAGAACATTCGTTTGGAGCCAATGTCAGCAGCGGAGCGCAAGGTGATTCATGCCTTTTTGCAAAAGCGCTCGGATGTCGTGACATTCAGCGAAGGAGACGAACCCAACCGCTATATCGTCATTGCCGCAAAAGGAGCCTCTCGTTAGGCTCTTTTTTTTGTTTTCAAAAATGAGCTATATTGCTGAAAACTTGTCCACTGTGGATAAGAAAGGACGAGGGTTGGTCAAGACCGAAAACGATCATACTGTGGATAACACGAAAAAGATGGCAACCTTCAGACGGGGTTGCTTATTCGAATTTGGCGGATGCTGGAAGGTTCCCAGATGCAGTTTTCGCTTGGTATTTTTAAGTCGTATCTGTTAAGCTAATATGTTAGTGGCTGATTCGTGTGAAGGGAAAGCTTGAGGTGAACAATCATGAAATTCGATACGATAGCGGCAGTGGCTACACCGATGGGTGAGGGCGGAATTGCTGTGATCCGGGTGAGCGGCCCGGAGGCGATCGAAATTGTGGATAAGATCTATAAAGGGAAACAAAAATTGTCCACTGTGGACACACATACGATTCATTATGGCCATTTGGTTGACCCGCAGACAGGGGATCTGGTGGAAGAGGTTCTCGTGTCGGTGATGAAAGAACCGAGAACGTTTACGCGGGAAGATGTCGTAGAGGTCAATTGCCACGGCGGAATCGTATCGGTAGAGCGCGTGCTGGAGCTGATTCTGGAGAATGGGGCAAGATTGGCAGAGCCCGGCGAATTTACCAAGCGCGCATTTTTAAATGGGCGTGTGGACCTGTCGCAGGCAGAGGCTGTCATCGATCTGATCCGGGCGAAGACGGATCGGGCTTTGAAGGTAGCCTTGAATCAGGTGGAAGGGAAATTATCCCGATTGATTCGTAATTTGCGCCAAAATTTGATTGAGGCGATGGCACATATAGAGGTAACGTTGGATTATCCCGAGCATGATGTCGAGGAATTTACGCAGAATTTCCTGCGTGAAAAATGCTTAGAGGTAAAAGAGGAAATAGGAAGGCTGCTGCAAACGGCCAAGCAAGGGAAAATCCTGCGGGAAGGCTTGTCTACGGCTATCATCGGCCGGCCCAATGTCGGCAAATCCTCGCTGCTGAACAGCTTGGTGCAGGAAGAGAAGGCAATCGTCACAGATGTGGCGGGAACCACACGAGACGTGATTGAAGAATACGTCAATGTCCGCGGTGTTCCCTTGCGCTTGATCGATACAGCAGGGATCCGTGATACAGAGGATGTCGTAGAGAAAATCGGGGTGGAAAAATCCCGGCAGCTATTGCAAAAGGCTGATTTGGTCCTGCTAGTCGTCAACTATAATGAACCACTTAGTCAGGATGATTATGCTATTTTTGAGACAGCAAAAGGCTTCTCCGTCATCGTCATCATCAATAAATTCGATTTGCCTCAGAAAATCGATCTGGAAGAGGTCAAACGCCATTTCCCTGATCAACCGCTGATCATGACCTCAGCGCTGAAAGAGCAGGGGATTGAGCTGCTTGAGAAGGCGATTGCGGACATTTTCTTCTCCGGGCGTGTGCAGCAGGATGATTTGACTTATGTGAGCAATGCCCGTCACATTCATTTGCTGCGGTCAGCAGAGCGGGCGATGGACGATGCATTGGCGGGGATCGACCAGCTCATGCCGGTTGATATGATTCAGATTGATATTAAAAAGGCGTGGGAATTGCTGGGGGAAGTTATCGGAGAAAGTGTCGGCGAAGATCTCATCGATCAGATTTTTTCCCAATTCTGTTTAGGTAAGTAGGCAAGGAACTAAGGAGGATTTACACATGAGTGATATACCAACCTATGAAGCCGGCTCGTATGACGTCATCGTAATTGGAGCGGGGCATGCTGGTTGTGAAGCGGCTTTGGCATCTGCGAGGATGGGAAGCAGTACCTTGCTTTTGACCATCAACCTGGATGCAGTTGCATTTATGCCATGTAACCCTTCTGTAGGGGGGCCGGCAAAAGGACACGTCGTTCGGGAAGTGGACGCGCTTGGCGGTGAGATGGCACGCAATGTGGACAAAACTCACATCCAGATGCGGTTGCTGAATACGGGAAAAGGACCTGCTGTACATGCTTTGCGTGCACAGGCGGACAAATTTGCCTACCAGCATGAGATGAAACGAACCATTGAAAATACACCTAATCTGATCTTGCGTCAGGCGATGGTCGAAGAACTGATCGTCAATGATGGAATTTGTGAGGGTGTCCTGACACAGACGGGTGCTATCTACCGAGCAAAAGCAGTCGTATTGACGACTGGAACGTACTTGCGAGGAAAAATCATTCTGGGCGATTTGCAGTATGAAAGCGGTCCGAACAACATGCGGCCATCGATTCGACTTGCTTATCATCTCAAGGAACTCGGCTTTGAGCTAAAACGTTTCAAAACGGGAACGCCACCGCGGGTGCACAAGCACAGTGTAGACTTCAGCAAGATGGAAATTCAGCCGGGCGATGAAGTTCCGCGTGCTTTTTCCTATGAAACGACTGAATTTATCACCGATCAGCTACCTTGCTGGCTGACGTACACCAACGAAGAGACGCATGGTCTGATCAACAGCAATCTGCATCGTGCGCCGATGTATTCTGGAACGATTGAGGGGGCAGGAGCGCGTTATTGCCCGTCGATTGAGGATAAAGTCGTCCGCTTTAACGACAAGCCGCGTCATCAGATTTTCCTAGAGCCAGAAGGAAGAAATACGGAAGAGATGTACGTGCAAGGGCTGTCGACGAGTATGCCGGAAGAGGTGCAGCTATCGATGCTGCGTTCCCTGTCGGGGATGGAGCAAGTAAAAATGATGCGTCCTGGCTATGCCATCGAATACGACGCGGTAGATCCGACACAGCTATGGCCATCATTGGAGACGAAAAAGCTTCCTGGTCTCTTTACTGCGGGACAAATCAACGGTACTTCCGGGTACGAAGAAGCGGCCGCTCAAGGTCTGATGGCGGGAATTAACGCCGCCAGAAAAGTACAGGACCAACCTCCCGTTATTCTGGGGCGGGAACAGGCTTATATCGGCGTGTTGATCGATGACTTGGTAACGAAGGGGACTTATGAGCCTTATCGTCTGCTTACTTCGCGTGCTGAATACCGCTTGTTATTGCGCCACGATAACGCGGACCTGCGTCTGACGGATATTGGCCATGAGATCGGCCTGATCAGCGAGGAGCGCTACCAACGCTTCAATAAAAAGCGGGAATTGATTGAACAGGAAAAGGAACGAGTCCTCAATACTCGTGTGCGTCCTGATTTGCCGCATGTGCAGGAGATTTTGCGCGAGGCGGGATCGCCTGAACTGACAGAAGTCATTGAGTTGGCTCAGTTGTTGCGCCGACCTGAGTTGAACTATCACCATATCATCAAAATGTCCCCGGCTCCCATTGAGCTTCACGAGGACGTCATGGAGCAGGTAGAGATTCAAATTAAATACGAAGGCTATATTCGCAAATCGCTCCAACAGGTGGAACGAATGAAAAAAATGGAGGAGCGGCGGATCCCAGAGGATATCGATTTCCACAAAATCACGGGGATGGCGAAAGAATCACGTGATAATATGAGCCGCATTCGTCCTCTGAATATCGGGCAAGCAGCGCGTATCTCCGGGGTGAATCCTGCAGATATTTCCGTACTGATGATCTATTTGGAGCAGTACAATCGCGTAGGAGCCGCTGAATAAGGAGCGTACGAGATGAAGAGAGAAGAGTTTGCTCAGGCGTTGGCAGAGAAAGGTATCGAGCTCTCCGTCAAACAGATGGAGCAGTTTGACCAGTATTTCCGGTTGTTGGTGGAATGGAACGAAAAAATGAACCTGACCGGCATTACGGAAGAAGGGCAGGTATACAATAAACATTTTTTCGATTCTATTACACCTGCCTTTACCTTTCCTTTTGACCAGGTCGAATCCGTGGTCGATATCGGGGGAGGGGCAGGTTTCCCCAGCATTCCGCTGAAAATATGCTTTCCTCATCTGAAAATGACGATTATCGACTCGCTGAACAAGCGAATGGGATTCTTGCAGCATGTAGCGCAGGAGCTTGGCTTGGAGCATGTATACCCTGTCCATGGCCGTGCGGAAGATCGGGGTCAGGAACCAGCGTATCGGGAATCCTTTCAATTGGTAGTAGCCCGCGCTGTTGCGCGCCTCAATCTGCTTTCGGAGTTTTGTTTGCCATTTGCCCAGGTAGGCGGTCATTTCATCGCATTAAAAGGTGCAGAAATCACTCCAGAGCTCAATGAAGCGAAAAAGGCGATTAAAACACTGGGCGGAAAGACACGCAAGGTAGAGACATTCTATCTGCCGGAGGATGCGGGCGAGCGAAATATCGTCATCATCGAGAAGGTGGATAGTACGCCGAAGAACTACCCAAGAAAAGCTGGGGTACCAGCCAAAAAACCAATCGTGTAGATGAGAAAACAGGGGAGCGGTCCCAGCAGTCAAAAAGACTGGGGCCGCTTCTGTTTTTTGACCCTTTAAACGTAATATCGTTCGGTATATTCGTCGACCAATGATCAAGATTTTACGATTGGTTGGCAATATCCGTTTGATTCAGTAAGGGTAAGGCACTAGGGTTCGGGGACCTCGTTATCTCCTTGAGAAACCCACAAAAAAAGCCTGAAGATCAGAATAAGCTGGTCGAGGAAAAAGGGGAGATAAGCGAAGTTTATTTGGGGACTTGACCCAGGCGTAATGGAAAAGGCGGAACACGTTCTTAGAGGCCAACCCTGAATCACTTTTCAGAAACGGCTGCTTTTGGCCGCGGTTCTGCCTTTGGAATGAAGACGAACAGGAATGACCCTCAGCGAAGATCCCAACCGACCTGGAGCTTCCTCCCCTTTTTCCTCCCATCCACTATGGTCTGACGACCACCAATTCAAAAGAACGAGCGACCTGAAACTGCATAGATTGACGACAGCGGCTGGGATGTGGGTGGCTTCGGCAATCGGCTTGATGTTTAGTGCAGGAATGTACATGTCGGCGATTATCGCAGCCTTATTCGCGTATTTGATCCTTGATTTGCACAAGCTTTTCCCTCGTCTCTTTCATGTTTCCAGAAATGATCAGGAGGAGGAAGAAAGGCATGAAGAAGACAAGGATAAATGACATAGATGTTTCACGTGAAACGTTTTTTATGCAGCAGGAATTGGGCTAATTTTGCAGAATACCAAAGAGTAACAAGACGCATCGTTGATCGAAGCAACCAAACTTCCATGCTTTCCTGTGCAGACAAGGAATCTTCCATTGTCGACCCCTCCAAGCTTTTGTGAAATCACAACATAAAAGAGGGGAGCACACCTTATTGAACCTGTAATTTGTGCGGATGTTGCAGCTAAGTCTGGGCCTTCCCTGATTCACTAGGATCGCAACATATAGAAGAGGAAGTTGGCTTACATCGAGGAAACAGCGGACGGAACGGTTAGAAGTGGGGGTTTTTTAGTATGGCAGTAAGAGATTCCTTTTCTCGTATCTTTGGCTTGAACGAGAAAACAGACATCGAAGAAATTAGTCAGATACCTGTCGAGGAGATTGTACCCAATCCCTACCAGCCGCGAACGGTATTTGATGACGAAAAAATTGACGAGCTGTGCCAAACCATTCGCACCCATGGTTTAATTCAGCCGATCGTAGTACGGGTAAGGGACGGTCGATATGAATTAATCGCTGGAGAGCGACGCTTACGGGCAACGAAAAAATTGGGAATGGAGCGCATCCCTGCGATCATCAAAGATTTTAATGACGCGCAGACAGCTTCTATTGCTTTAATAGAAAACCTTCAGAGAGAAGGATTGACAGCGATTGAAGAGGCGGTCGCCTATCAAAAGCTGATCGATCTGCATAATTTGACCCAGGAGAGTCTGGCACAACGTCTGGGAAAAGGCCAGTCGACGGTCGCTAATAAATTGCGTCTCCTCCATCTGCCGCAGCCGATTCAGGATGCGCTGATGTCCCGTCAATTGACTGAACGACACGCTCGCGCATTAATTCCGCTCAAAGATGATGAGCTGCAGCTCAAAGTCATGCAAGAAATCTTAGATCGTGAATGGAACGTAAAACAGACAGAAGTTCGAGTCAAACAATTGCTGGAAGCTAAGGAACAACCAAAAGAAAAGGAAGCCAAACCCCGGTGGAAGGCTTTTTCTCGAGATGCAAGGATTGCGATCAACACGGTGCGCCAATCGATTGATATGGTTATGCAGACTGGTTTGCCAGTAGAGACCAACGAAGAGGATCACGAAGAATTTTATCAATTTACGATTCGCATTCCGAAAAACAAGAAAGAAAGATAAAAAACATGGAAATAACCGTAAATCAGGATAGGTGGCGACATAGCCGCCTTTCTTTTTGACCCAAGTACCGATTTTCTTCAACACTTCTAGCAGAATTCGGAAGATAGAGGATTTTATTTCCAATGAGATGCATTTTGATGGGGCCGGCAGCGAAAAAATTCAGTACGGTAGGGCGTTAAATCTGGTAACATACATGTATAGAAGACTTGTAAAGAGGTGTCGCGGTTTCTTTCATTGGAAAGACAGAACGATGAATAGCGGATCGTTGTTATACGTGCTTTCCTACACGAAAAAAATGAGGTGGAGAAGTTGGGTAAAATCATTGCGGTAGCGAATCAGAAAGGCGGCGTCGGGAAGACAACCACATCCGTAAATCTCAGCGCTTGTCTGGCCGCATTGGGGAAAAAGGTCCTGCTTGTTGATATTGATCCACAGGGAAATGCAACGAGTGGAATCGGAGTGAACAAGGCCGATGTAAGGTATTGTATCTATGACGTGTTGATCAATGACATTAGCCCCGTTGATGCCACTTTGCCAACTGAAATTGAAGGTTTGAAGATTATCCCTGCCACAATTCAACTAGCGGGTGCGGAGATCGAGCTGGTTCCTACCATTTCCCGCGAAGTTCGCTTGAAAAAAGCATTGGAAGTGATTAAGGACAAGTATGATTTCGTGATCATTGATTGTCCTCCATCGTTGGGCATTTTGACAGTCAATTCCTTGACAGCCGCTGATTCTGTATTGATACCAATCCAGTGTGAGTACTATGCGCTGGAAGGACTTAGCCAATTGCTGAATACGATTCGATTAGTTCAGAAGCATCTCAATTCCCAGCTTGCGATCGAGGGCGTCGTGCTGACAATGCTGGATGCGCGGACCAATCTCGGTATCCAAGTAATCGAAGAAGTGAAGAAGTATTTTCAGGAAAAAGTATACAAGACGATTATTCCGCGGAATGTTCGCTTGAGCGAAGCGCCGTCGCATGGACAAGCCATCATCACGTATGATCCGCGTTCCAGAGGCGCTGAGGTGTATTCCGACTTGGCGAAGGAAGTGGTTGGTGTATGACCAGAGGTTTGGGAAAAGGGCTAAATGCGCTCATCACCTCCAACCTCATCGAGGAAGGGGAGACAGTAAAAGAGGTTTCGATCAGTGAGATCCGTCCCAACCCCTACCAGCCCCGCAAGGAATTTGACCCAGCTGCGATTGAGGAGCTAGCGCTTTCCATTCAAGAGCATGGCATCGTCCAACCCTTGATCGTACGCAAAAGCATCAAGGGCTATGAACTCGTAGCGGGCGAGCGCCGTTTGCGAGCAGCCAAATCGGTGGGATTGAAGCAAATACCTGTAATTGTGAAGTCTTACACGGATCAACAATTGATGGAAATTGCGCTGATCGAAAACTTGCAAAGAGAAAACCTCAATTCATTGGAAGAGGCAGAGGCGTACGGGAAACTCATTTCCCATCATTCCTATACACAAGAGCAATTGGCGAAGAAAATCGGGAAAAGCAGACCGCATGTAGCAAATATGCTGCGTTTGCTGCAATTGCCGGAAAAAATTCGTCAGATGCTGGTTACAGCTGCTCTGACGATGGGGCACGCCCGCGCATTGCTGTCAGTGGAGCAGGAAAAGCTGCAGCTAGAGTTGGCAAAAGAGGTCATCGATAAAGGACTCAATGTACGACAATTGGAAGAATTGGTGAAACAGCTCAGTGTTTCACGTGAAACAAAAAAGAAAAAGCCAATCAAAAGCGAACCGATTCTGATTGAAATGGAAGAGAAGCTGCGCAGCCGCTTCGGTACATCGGTCAAAATTAAAAAAGGGACGAAACGAGGAAAGATCGAGATCGATTTTTACTCCCCTGAGGATTTGCAGCGCATTCTGGATATCCTTACTATCGAAAAGGAAGTGTAGAGAAGCGATGGCAATCATCTACTTGGACAATGCAGCCTCTACCTGGCCGAAGCCGCCTGCTGTCAAAGAAAAGATGGCAGAAGTGATTGAAGACTTTGCAGCCAATCCAGGCAGGGGCGGTCATACCCTTGCAATGAAGGCAAGCAAGACGGTGTTTCGAACGCGCGTGCAATTGTCGCGGTTGTTTGGGATTCAAAACCCGAATGACCTCTTTTTTTATCTCAATGCGACGCAGGCGCTTAATCAAGCGATCAAAGGCTTTTTGAAAGATGGCGACCATGTGATTTCTACGACGATCGAACATAACTCTGTGCGTCGTCCTTTGGAATATATGAGTCGGACCAAACAAGTAGAAGTAACCTATGTAGAGCCGAGGGGCGACCAGCTTTTTTATGTAGAGGATTTTGCAAAGGCGATTCGTCCCAATACGCGGCTTCTGGCGGTCAGTCACGCTTCCAATCTGACTGGTGTGATCCTGCCTATTGCTGAGTTGGGTCAATTGGCGAAGCAGCACGACATCAAATTTTTGGTGGACGCATCGCAGACAGCAGGGGTCTTGCCCATACATGCGGAAGAGATGAATATTGATATGCTGGCTTTTCCTGGACATAAAGGATTGTACGGACCACAAGGAACTGGGGGCCTCTATGTGCACGGAGAGATTGATCTTGTGCCGATGATTCATGGAGGCACAGGCAGTCAGTCAGAGGCAATCGAACAGCCTACCACCAGACCGGATCGCTATGAGAGTGGCACGGTCAATACCGTAGGTTTGGCAGGACTGCTGGCAGGAGTCTCGGAAATCATGGAAAAAGGGGTAGAAGCGATCGGACAGCACGAGTGGGAGTTGGTCAGAAAAACCATGACCGCACTGCAAGCAATCCCCGGCGTTACCGTATACGGTCCGAGAATCGAAACCCAAAGGGTGGGAGTCGTCTCCTTTAATATTGCAGGTGTGGATGCTTCGGAAGTCTCGTTTATTCTCGATCAGCAGTATGGTATTGCGACTCGTTCCGGCTTTCATTGCTCTCCTTTGGGACATCAGACTACGGGTACAGACATGACAGGTGCCGTCCGCGCAAGCTTTGGCATGTACAATACAGAACAAGAGATAGAGGCGCTGATCGCGGCAGTGGACGAAATTGCGGCTGCTTTCAGATAGAGACACATAGGGGGAAATCATGTGATTTTGTTGGGAACCCTGGTCAATGCCGCAGCGATTATCGTCGGCTCCTTACTGGGGCGCTTGTTGACGCGCATACCTGAATCGGTTCGCAGGACCGTCATGCAGGGGATCGGACTGGCTGTCATGGTATTGGGCTTGAAAATGGCATTAGGCACGCAAAACATTTTATTGGTCATCGTCAGCATCGTGGTCGGAGCCATCCTCGGAGAATGGATCAATATTGATCATGGTTTAAATCAAGCGGGGAAGTGGCTTGAGAAAAAGGTAGGCGGAGACAAGCAGGGCAGTGTCGCGACTGGATTTGTTACGGCCACTTTGGTCTATTGTATTGGGGCAATGGGGGTTCTGGGCGCGATGGACAGCGGTTTGCGTGACAACCATGACATTTTATACACCAAAGCATTGCTGGATGGGTTTTCGGCGATCATCTTTACGTCGACATTAGGAATTGGCGTGTTATTTTCGGCTGTTCCGGTCTTTTTGTACCAGGGAGTAATCACCTTGCTCTCAACCCAAATCTACAATCTGGTCAGCGAGAAGATGCTCGATGCCATTTTGCTGGAAGTGACGGCAGTCGGAGGCTTGATGATTATAGCTATCGGGATCAATATCCTGGAGCTGAAAAAAATACAGGTCGCCAACATGCTGCCAGCATTGGTCGTTGCCGCACTGGGAGTACCGTTTGCGGATTGGTTATCCGGTATTTTATAAACGTGAAGTACGAAGCTCTCCCAAATAGGGAGAGCTTTTTTGCGAGAACCAATCCCGTAAAGCCACGTGCCGGTCTCATTCTTTTCAGTCGATAAGAGCCATGCGATAATAAAAAAGACAGCACAAGGAGCGGAGAGGATGACCATGCTTGGATTCATCGTCAATCCAATGGCCGGCAATGGCAAAGGAAATGACATTTGGAGAATAATAGAACGCTCTCTAAGGGGCACAGGAGCCGTTTATCAGATGAGGAAGACATCGAGAATAGGGGAAGCTCAAGAACTGGCTGTTGAGTTGATTCAAAAAGAGGGAGTAACGAAAATCATTGCTGTTGGAGGAGACGGAACCGTTCATGAGGTGCTGAATGGAGTACAGCAGTCAGGACAATCCTGTCTGTTTGGCGTGATACCAGCTGGTTCAGGAAATGATTATGCCCGAGGGCATGGATTAGCTGTAGAACCGGCAAAAGCATTGGAACAAATTCTGCGGGGAGAAAAGAAAAAAACAATCGATCTGCTGCGAATCAATGAGAGAGTGGCGGTCAATGTGGTCGGGGCAGGGTTTGACGCACAGGTGGCAAAAACGACGAACGAAGCTTCCTACAAGGGATGGCTAAATAAAGGCGGACTCGGTAAAGTCGCCTATATCCTGTCTGTTTTACGGGTTATTTGTTCCTTTCAGCCGACAGATGTGACGCTGGTTGTAGATGGACAAACCTATCGACTACAAAACGTCTGGCTAATCGCAATCGCCAACATTCCCAATTTCGGGGGAGGCATGTTGATCTGTCCGGGAGCGATACCCAATGATGGCATCGCGGAAATCTGTGTCGTGAGCAACATCAACCGTTGGCAATTGCTGAGGGCTTTTCCGCTGATATTTTCCGGTTCGCATACTAAGCATCCAGGAGCTCGATTTTATAGAGGGCAACACATCCAACTCAATTCGCAATCTCCTTTATTCGTCCAGGCAGATGGTGAGGTCATTGCTCGTACACCATTGACTGTGGAGATGATGCCGAGTTGTCAAGCGATTTGCGGATAGGATCATCTACCAGTTGTGTAGCCAGCCTGTTTTCTTTAGAAGTAAGGCCAGCCGCTTTGGAGAGACCGGAGGCAATGATTTCGGCCATCTTCATGACGACCGCAAGACGCGTATTTTGCAAGACGAAGTACTCCATGAAACCTCCTACGTTGACGATCCCCGTAATGTGAAAGGTTCCAACAGAGGGAAGTTCTTTTTTGACGCCTGCGCCAGGTTTGAGCGGGCCATTGGCTACGTTGATGTTGCCGACATTGGAAAACTGTCCAAGACAGGCATCGATGGCAATAATCGTCGATTTTGGATGTGCGCTCTGGATTTGCTCCATTTTTTCATTCAGATTCATGGCGTGGACGGGATCATCCAGCGTTCCGTAGACCTGTAGATGATGGAAGCGGTGTTCGTGCAATTTGCTGCCGATCAAAGGACCCAAGGCATCTCCTGTCGAGCGGTCAGTCCCGATGCAGACGATCACAATCTCGTCATGGTATTTTGTCAACCGCAGCCTTTGTGCAAGATGTTGGGCCAGATGATCATCAGCGTTTTCACTGCGATATTCCACTTTGAACGGCGGCAAAAAAGACGGGTGATCCTGTTCGCGTGTATTCATGTATGGCTACCTCCACTCTTGCGGGATTGGTCAAAACGGTCATGACCGTTTTCCCCTCTCATCGGGGGACAAAAGTGTTGACCGCAAGCGGTCACATTCACTTTTATGAAATACGTCGAGACGTTTTTCACAGAAAAAGAAATGGTCGGTGCAAAAGCGCGCTTGATGTGGTGGGCATAGGCTTGGCTGCAAAACAAAGATCTCTTCTACAGTATTCAAGTATAGGAGCAAAATGCCAATTTCATACCCGTTAATGGGAAGGTTATGCCAGTTTGGTAAAATCAGCGGAACTGGCATGAAAAATGTTGAACAGGTACAATAGGTATACCATTCTGACCACAGGACTACCGAAGTAAGGAGGAGGCAGATTGGCAGGAGAGAGCAACCTGATTGCATTTGATTCTACGCAGCAGGCTTTTCGGGCGGAAATGCTTCTGGAGTATGCAGATATTGACCTGTCGATTGAATTTCCGATTGCGGATTACGGGAAGGCGAGGGCGATCATGGGGGAACAAATGAAAACAATACGCGACTATTTTCGCCAGTTTTCCGGACGCTACCAAGAAGTTGATATGAAAATGGCGAATGGAAGAGGTGAGTCAGATGGAGAAGAAAGACTTTTTTAGCAGCTTGTATGAGCAGGTGTATCAATACGTAACCGATACGGAGATGTGGATCGATTTTGGGCTGATTGTCCTGAAGATCATCGCAATCCTGGTCTTGTCCCGCATACTGGTATCGATCGTTCAGGCTGCGGTCAATCAAGTGTTTACACATCGCAAGGGCAGCAAGCTTCAAATGGAGCAGAGGCGCGTAGATACCATGCGCGTCCTGGTAAACAATATCGTCCAGTACACGATGTACTTTTTGGCGCTGCTCATGGTTTTGCAACAGATGGGGATTGACCTACGTCCTGTGCTGGTCAGTGCCGGAGTTCTCGGACTGGCGGTCGGATTTGGAGCGCAAAGTCTGGTTCGCGACGTGATTACCGGTTTTTTCATCATTTTTGAGGATCAGTTTGCGGTCGGAGATTTCGTTACGATCAACAATATGACCGGTACTGTCCAAGAAATCGGGCTGCGGATTACCCGCATACGGAGCTGGACGGGTGAGATGTTTATCTTTCCGAATGGCACGATCACTCAGGTGACGAATTTTTCGCTTGCCAATACGTTGGCGGTGTTGGATATATCCGTAGCGTATGAAGAGGATCTTGCGCAGGTGGAAGAAATTTTGCTGGATATACTCAAGCGGGCAAAAGCAGAGTTGCCCGATATCGTAGCAGATCCGCAAATTCTGGGAGTACAGGCTCTCGGTCCATCGGAGATGCTCATGCGGGTCACAGCTGAGTGCAAGCCAAATACCCATCATGGGATCAGCCGCAAATTGCGGGCGATGATTCGGACGGAGTTCACAAGACTGGGCATCCAAATCCCGTATCAGAAAATCGTGCCGATGCCAGGGAAAGGGCAGGAATATGCAGGAGGGAGGGGTCAGTAAATGGAACGGAAGCAGTTTGGTCTGGGCGATGTCGTACAGATGAAAAAAGCACATCCCTGTGGGACCAATGCTTGGAAAGTAATCCGCATGGGGATGGACATTCGAATCAAATGCACGGGGTGTGAGCACAGTGTCATGATTCCAAGGCTTGAATTTGAACGGAAGCTGAAAAAGATCCTTGTCAAGGCGCCGGAAGATCAAGGATACGGCGGATAACCGCAATCCGGCTCAGAGAGTCCAGTTTTCCACAGGAGCGAAATAAAATCATAAAAAAGGATGCTTGCCGGTTGTTATGGGCGTGCATCCTTTTTTAGTTGTACTATCCTAGGTGGGACCGCCATTAGATAGTACAGGGAGATATGGCTGATAACGGCCGATTGACTATACTGTTCATGTAATTGAGAGGAGGGAAGCCCGGCTCCCAGATCCTAGTGAGAGAACGTTCCGCACGTCGCGGTTGCTAGATGCTGATTCGTTCATTATTCATATCGTTATGAAGAGAGTGAAGGCAAAGCGAAATAGCTTGCCTTCAGATAGGCTGGATCGCAGCGGGGTGATTAGTTGCAGTCACAACCAACGATTACGAGCAGGATGAAAAGAACCAAGATCAGCGCGAAGTCCTCGAAGCCGTTAAAGAAACCCACTTGCTAACACCTCCTACCCTAGATTCAATACCTATGCTATGTCAGAACAGGAAAATGGGTATGGGCGGGTGTCACGATTTTCGGGGAAAATAAGTTATACACAATGTATCCACAGAAAATGTGGACAACTTTTCAACTTAGCATGGGCTGCGGAAAGTGTGAGGAGGGATAAACGAAGGGGATATTGTGGGTTGTCCACAACTTTATCCACAACACGTCCAAATCTCTGGATAAAGTGACAGTACTTAATGAATTTTTAGAATTTTTTATGAATAAGCAGGAATTTTCGATTGGTAAATATAATTATTATAACAATAATTGGTAATGATAATCAGAAAGGGGAGATTTTCTTTGAAGAAACATGTGTTTGCTTCGATTACAGCCATTGCAATTGCATTATCGACTGTATCCGGTCCGTTTATTCCTTACAGCTCACCGGCAGTAGCTTTTGCAGCAGAGGTTGCTCCGGTCTATAAAAATCGGTCCGAGATCCCCAACCAATATAAATGGAAACTGGATCATATCTATTCCAGCGTCAAAGAGTGGGAAAAGGACGTAGCCAAGGTCGAAGAGATGGCCAAGGCTTTCACCAAGCACCAAGGCAAGTTGGGAAATTCCGCGGCATCTTTGCTGCAGGCATTTGAAGATTATGAAGCGATGATGCGCATCAATGACAAGGCTTATGTCTATGCCAATATGGCTCTGGATGTAAACTCCGCGAATTCAGAGCTGCAGGATCTAGCTGATCGCGCTGAAAAAATGTACACCTTGGTCTCCGAAAAAACATCTTGGATTCAGCCTGAAATGGTGACGATCCCGGACGCCAAAATGAAAAGCTTGTTGGCAGACAAGAGCTTGGCGCCATACAAGCTGGTAATTGAAGACATGCTGCGCACCAAGCCGCATTCGCTCTCTAAAGAAATGGAGGAGCTGCTGGCGAAATCATCTCCGTTGGGCAGTGCACCTAATAACATCTACGGCATGCTTTCCAAAGATGTAAGGTTCCCGACAATTAAGGATGAAAAGGGACAAGAGGTACAGCTGACCCGCGCCAATTTCATCTCTTATATGGAAAGCAAAGATCGTCGCGTGAGACAGGATGCTTTCAAAGCGTACTACAGCTCGCTGCTAAATTTCCAGGATTCGTTTGCCCAGACGTTGGCCGCCAAGGTGAAATCGGACAATTTTTATGCTAGCGTTCGCAACTACAAGTCAGCGCTTGAAGCCAGCCTGACGCCCAACAACATTCCAACCAAGGTGTACGACGAACTAATTGAGACAGTAAACGACAATCTGCCTCTGATGCATCGCTATATTTCCTTGAAGAAAAAGATGCTCGGGGTAGATGAATTGCATATGTACGATATCTATGTGCCGATCGTGGAGTCGGACGACGAGTATATTCCGTTTGAAGAAGGCAAGAAAATGGTTGTGGATGGCCTGAAGGCGATGGGCGATGACTATGTGTCCGTGCTGGCAGACGGGATGGAAGCGGGCTGGGTCGACGTCTATTCGACCGACGACAAGCGTTCCGGTGCTTATCAGTGGGGAGCTTACGACACGCATCCGTATGTATTGCTGAACTATCAGGGAACTCTGGACGATGTAAGCACAATTGCACACGAAATGGGTCACGCGATGCAATCGTACTATACGAACAAGAATCAGCCGTACATCACATCGGATTATCCGACCTTCACGGCTGAAGTGGCATCCACCATGAATGAGACCTTGTTGTTCAAGAGTATGTACGCAGAGGCGAAGACCAAGGAAGAGAAGATGTACTTGCTCAATCAGTATCTGGAAAACTTCCGCTCCACGCTCTTCCGTCAAACTCAGTTCGCAGAGTTTGAGAAAGCGATTCACGATCGCGAACAGGCAGGAGAGTCACTCAATGCCGAAGCAATCAAGAAGATCTACCTCGACATCAACAAAAAGTACTATGGCAAAGACATGGTATCCGACGATGAGATCGCGTTGGAGTGGGCGCGTGTGTCTCACTTCTTCAACTACCAGTACTACGTCTATCAGTACTCGACTAGCTTTGCAGCCGCACAGGCGCTGGCCAAGCAGGTCATGGACGAAGGAAAGCCTGCCGTAGATCGCATTCGCACCAACTTCCTGGAAGCGGGCAATTCCGCACCGCCGATCGAGGTGCTGAAAGCTGCAGGGGTAGACATGTCTACTTCCAAGCCAATCGAGCAAGCGATGGAGATTTTTGAGGAAACGCTAAACGAGCTGGAAAAGCTGGTAAACGAGAAATAAGGAAGAGAATCAAATCAAAGGGGCGATCCCAAAAGTCGAATGACTTGGGATTGCCCCTTCTTTTTTCCGATGATCTCTATTAATAAGCGATCCCGACGCGTGTATGCAGATGCTCGCGGGAGAATACCTGCTGATACACGTAATCGGCCGTGTCAGCTACAGAGATCTGTGTGCCGTTTTCCGGCAAAAAATTGGCTTCGATTCGATAGCTTCCGAGCCGTTCGCCATCGGGCAGATAAGTGGGGCAGACAATCGTCCAGTCCAATTCGGATTGCTCTAGAAGCGTATACACCTGATGATGCTCCTCGGCAGCCCGCGTCAATGCCCGCTTTGATTCACTGGATTGGTAACGCAGCAGATCCGGCGAGACTCTGCTTTGCAGAATGCCTGCTGTTCCAACACTTACAATGCGACAGACACCTGTATTTTTCATAGCGGTAATGATTAGTGGCATTCCCTGTGACAAGGTATCTGTCCCGTCTGTACTCAGAGCACTGATGACGGCATCCGCTCCCTGCATAGCAGCTTCGATGTCTGCCGCATGTAAAACATTGCCCACTATTACACGCAATCGGTCTAGATCCAATCCGGCAAGATTGTCAGGATTGCGAACGAGTACCGTCACCTCATGACCCTCTCGCAGGGCATGTCTCAACACCTCGCTGCCGACCCGACCGGTAGCGCCGAGGATAAGCAAATTCATGAAAAGCACCCCTTTTTTACTCACTGCCTCCCAGTCTACCATTCCTTTTTTTGTCCTACCAGCTTGCGCTACAGTAGTTGACAAAGGGGGACGCATCGATTCGCGTCGGGCTTAAAAAGGCTAGAAAGTTGCCACAAGGAGACAATTGTATTCTCAAAAGCAAATCTATATACTGAAAAGGATGTCAGGAAGAGTATAAGGAGTGTATATAGATGGGTGCATCTTGTGGGATTGTTGGTCTGCCTAACGTAGGTAAATCGACACTGTTTAACGCTATTACGCAAGCAGGTGCAGAATCGGCCAACTATCCGTTCTGTACGATCGACCCCAATGTTGGGATCGTGGAAGTACCAGACTCAAGATTGGCCAAACTGACGGAAATCGTCGTGCCCAATAAAGTCGTTCCGACGGCTTTTGAATTCGTAGATATTGCTGGTCTGGTAAAAGGAGCGAGCAAAGGGGAAGGGCTGGGCAACCAGTTCCTCGGTCATATTCGCGAGGTAGATGCGATTGCTCATGTGGTTCGCTGCTTTGAAGATGAAAATATTACACACGTAGCGGGTCGCGTCGATCCGCTGAGCGACATCGAGACGATCAATCTGGAATTGATCTTTGCTGACCTGGATTCCGTAGAGCGCCGCATCGAGCGTATCGCTCGCAAGGTGAAAGCTGGCGACAAGGAGTCCAAACAAGAGCTGGATGTGCTGGAAAAGCTGAAGGCAGCCTTTGAAGAAGGACAATCCGCACGCAGTGTAGAGCTGGATGATGAAGAACGCAAATGGGTGCGCGACCTTCATCTGCTGACCATCAAGCCGATGCTATATGTGTGCAACGTGGCGGAGGACGGCATCGCAGACGCTGACCAGAACCCGCATGTGCAAACCGTACGCGAGCACGCGGCTGCAGAAGGGGCGCAGGTGGTCGTGATCAGTGCCAAAGTAGAAGCAGAAATCGCCGAACTGGATGGCGAGGACAAGGAAATGTTCTTGGAAGAGCTAGGACTTGCTGAATCCGGCCTGGATCGTCTGATTCGTGCGGCTTACGAATTACTCGGCCTGGTTACCTACTTTACAGCAGGTGTGCAGGAAGTGCGCGCCTGGACGATTCGCCGCGGGACCAAGGCTCCAGGTGCGGCGGGCGTCATCCATACGGATTTCGAACGCGGCTTCATCCGTGCTGAGGTCATTGCGTACGACGACCTGATCGACGCAGGGTCAGTAGCGGCTGCCCGCGAACGCGGGAAATACCGTCTGGAAGGAAAAGAGTACATCGTAGCGGATGGAGATGTCATGCATTTCCGGTTTAATGTATAGACTTTCGTCTTGATTCAAGAATTTTGCTTTGCTATAATATAATAATGCGAGTAGTAATAGAGTGCATTTAACTGCGTTCATACAGCACTCGCTCCTTGCCCGATTCGGGCCGTTAAAGTCCATAAGGAGGTGGAAAAGGTATGCGTCAATACGAAGTAATGTATGTGTTGCGTCCAGACCTTGAAGAAGAAAAAGTGAAGTCCAATGTGGCTCGTTACAGCGATGTTGTAACTAACTACGGTGGCGAAATCACCAAACTTCAAGAAATGGGCAAGCGTCGTCTTGCGTATGAGATTCAAAAGTTCCGTGAAGGTTATTACGTTTTGATGAACTTCAAAGCAAATCCTGATGCTGTTGCGGAAGCAGAGCGTCTCATGAAAATTAACGACGACGTTATTCGCTTCATGTTCGTTCGTGAAGAGAAGTAATTGTCGTCTCGGTCAGAGGGGGATCCTAGATGAATAAAGTCATTCTCATCGGCAACCTGACGAAAGATCCGGAACTTCGCTACACGCCAAATGGCGTTGCCGTTGCTACTTTTACCGTGGCGATCAATCGTCCGCGCACCAATCAGGCGGGCGAGCGTGAAGCCGACTTCATCAATATTGTCGCGTGGCAAAAACTTGCCGATCTTTGCGCGAGCTATCTGCGCAAGGGTAGACAAGCTGCTATCGAGGGACGCCTGCAAACGCGCTCCTATGACAATAAAGAAGGAAAACGCGTATACGTAACGGAAGTCGTTGCTGAAAACGTCCAGTTTTTGGGCGGCAGAGGCAATGAAGGTGGAGACAATGCCGGATACGATCCAGGTCCTGGTTTTGGCGGCGGCAACAGACCGTCTCCGCAGAGAAACGATGATCCATTTGGTGACCCCTTCGCGAGTGCTGGCAAACCGATCAACATCTCGGATGATGATTTGCCGTTCTAAGATCGTATAAACTTCACTTTTCCTAAGAAGGAGGAACTCAAATGGCACGCAAAGGACGTCCGAATAAACGTCGTAAAGTTTGCTTTTTCAAAGTGAACAAAATCAAGCACATCGACTATAAAGATGTAGACTTGCTCAAAAAATTCGTCAGCGAGCGCGGAAAAATCCTGCCTCGCCGTGTAACTGGTACTTCCGCGAAGTATCAACGTGCTCTGACTGTAGCGATCAAACGCTCTCGTCAAGTAGCATTGCTGCCTTACACGACTGAATAGTTCACAAGCTATAAAAAGGGGGACACAATTGCGTGGCCCTCTTTTTTCCATATCGTTTTCATGCAAGATCGTACATGTCGTGAACAATCGAGTTTCATCAAAGAGGTGCTGATATGCAGTCGAAAACCAAGCAATTGGCCGAAAATGCCCTGATGCTGGGGGTCGCGCTGGTATTCTTGTTTCTCAGTACATATACCGTACTCGGAGTTGTTACCGTATTTTTGATTCCGCTGCCATTCCTCTTCCTGGGCCAGCGCAGCAGTATATCCAATGTGGTTTGGGTCTCTCTTGCCTTTGCTGTCATGGGAAGTTTGATTGCCGGAATTCCTTCAGCTGCGATTGCTTTGATCTCCGCCGCATTAGGGGCTGTTATGGGGATCATGTATTCCAAAAAAGGAAAGGCCCTTCCTGCCATCACAGCAGGGGCTGCCGTTGTTTTTTTGGGATACGTGCTAATGCTTGTGATCTTGATCTTTGTCATGAAAGTAAACTTCCAAGATATATTGAAACAAGCTGAACAACTCCGTCCCGAATTTATGTCTGCGGAGCAATACAAACAGTACACGGATCTATTTATGATGATTATGCCGGGCGTATTTGTCACCTCCAGCTTTGTGCAAAGCCTGATTACGCATGGTTTGGGACGTTTGATCGGGAAACGCCTCAAAAGACCGCTCCCAGCCTTGGCGCCTATTCGGGAATGGAGTTTTCCCAGATCACTGCTGTACTACTATTTTATCGCGATGATCGGCATCCTGGTTTTTGGCGGTAATATGAAAGGAACGTTCTGGGAAAGCGCTTTGTACAACCTCAAAATGATCCTGGATATCGTTTTTTTCTTGCAGGGACTGAGCTTTTGTCTCTTTGCAGCAGACTTGTACGGATGGAAAAGAATGACTCCAGTGCTTATTGTCTCTCTATTTATTTTTCCGTTCTTAAGCACTATACTTAGTCTAATAGGCATATTTGATTTGGGAATACGTTTGCGAGACAAGCTGGAAACAAGAGTGAAGAGGGGCTGAGGAAATGCCCAAATTCCTGTTAAAGCGTTGGTACGGGATGCATATGGTCCTGGCACTTAGCTTTAGCTTTCTGTTGTTGGGAATCTTGTCCCTGCATCACTGGATGTATGGGGCGATCGGCATCGTTTGCTTGATTGGCCTGGTGATCTATGCCCTTCAAGCCGAAAAAGGATTTCAAAGAGACCTTCGTCTCTACCTCGCCACGGTCGCACACCGGGTGAAAAAGGCTGGCGAAGGTGTCATTTCCGAGTTGCCGATCGGGATTCTTTTATACAACGAGGAAAAGGCAATTGAGTGGGTAAATCCGTTTATGACAGAAATGTCTGGTCATGAAATGCTGATCGGGCAAAGTCTTACGGAGGTATTCCCCCAACTAAACTGGAAACCAGAGCAAAAAAGGATCGAATTTACCTACAACGAACGGGTATATGAGGTGTTGATTCGTTCCGAGGAACATCTGCTTTATTTCAGAGATATTACGGAGCACAAGGAGCTGACCAATCGTTACCATCGGGAACGGGCAGCCCTGGCAATCATTCATCTGGACAATCTGGATGAGATCGGGCAAGTGATAGATGAGCAAAGCCGCACCCTGCTGTCTACAAGTGTGGCCGGCGTGATCACGGATTGGGCCAACAAGCATCGCATCTATTTGCGCCGCATTTCATCTGACAAATTCCTGGCGCTGATGGAACGAGAAACGCTGGATAAGCTGGAAGAGACGCGATTTGATATTTTGGACGTCGTGCGGGAAATGACAGCCGACAACAAAATCCCGATCACACTCAGCATCGGGGTCGGAGCGGCTGCCAATACGTATACAGAACTGGGACAGATGGCTCAATCCAGCTTGGACATTGCGCTCGGACGCGGCGGCGACCAGGCTGCTGTAAAGATCGGCAACAAGCTGACTTTCTACGGTGGCAAGTCCAACGCAGTGGAAAAACGGACGCGTGTCCGGGCGCGCGTCATCGCTCATGCTCTGCGTGACCTGATCCACGAGGCAGAGCATGTCATCGTGATGGGTCACAAGCAGCCGGATATGGATTCGGTGGGGGCCTCTTTGGGTGTCCTCAAGGCTGTACAGGTGCATAACAAGCAAGCTTATATTGTGATGGATGAAGGCAATCATTCGGTCGATCGCTTGATGCGGGAGATCTACGCCAACGAAGAATTGGCGGAATCATTCATCACACCGGAGCAGGCGATTCGTCTGGTGACGGGACGTACGTTGCTTGTCGTCGTCGATACCCATCGTCCATCGCTGGTGATTGAACCAAGGCTTCTGGGCGAGACCAGCCGGGTTGTAGTGATCGACCACCATCGCCGTTCCGAAGAGTTTATCGAGCCCGTACTGCTGTATCTGGAGCCGTACGCGTCTTCTACGGCTGAGCTGGTCACAGAACTGCTGCAGTATCAAAGTGAGCGGCTCAATATCGACAGTTTGATTGCGACAGCCCTGCTGGCAGGGATTGTAGTGGATACGAAAAGCTTTGCTTTCCGTACTGGGTCACGCACGTTTGAGGCCGCATCGTTCTTGCGCCGCAATGGAGCAGATACGGCTGCAGTACAGCGTCTATTGAAGGAAGATTTGAATCAATACGTGAAGCGTGCGCGAATCATCATGAATACCGAGACCTATCGGGATAGCATGGCGATCGCGATAGGTGATCCATCTGAGGAGTATACACAGGTACAAGTGGCCCAGGCAGCCGAGCAGTTGCTGACCTTGTCAGGCATTCAAGCATCTTTTGTTGTGGCAAAACGCGCGGACGGAACTGTCTTGATCAGCGGTCGCTCGCTGGGAGACATCAATGTCCAATCCATCATGGAACATCTCGGCGGAGGTGGTCATTTGACAGGAGCCGCTACACAGATCGAGGGGATCTCCCTGAAGGATGCAGTCGTCCGATTGAAGGAAGCAATTGATATCGTGGTATAGGGCCAAATTGAAAAGGGGGAAACGATGATGAAAGTCATTTTTCTTCGGGATGTTAAAGGCCAAGGCAAAAAGGGAGAAGTAAAGGATCTCTCTGAAGGATATGTTCGCAACTTCTTGCTTCCAAAAGGCTTGGTCAAGGAAGCGACAGATAGTAACGTAAAAACGCTGGACGCCCAAAAGCGCAGCGAGGAAAAACGAAAAGAGCAGGAAAAACTGGATGCCCAGGCTCTTGGTGAGAAACTGAATGAAATGACAGTAAAAGTAAAAGGCAAGGCCGGTGAAGGCGGACGCTTGTTTGGAGCCATTTCGAGCAAGCAGGTCGCTCAAGCGCTGGAAGAACAGTTCAAGATCAAAGTGGATAAACGCAAGCTGGAAATGGATGCGATTCGCGCATTGGGCGTCACGCAAATCAAGGTGAAGCTGCATAATGAAGTGACGGCGACGCTAAAAGTACATGTAGTTGAAGAATAAATGGAATGAAAGATGTGGGAGGTAAGACGTGAGCGACCTGTTTTTAGATCGTGTGCCGCCGCAGAATAAGGAAGCCGAACAGTCTGTACTGGGTGCCGTCTTCTTATCCAAGGAAGCTCTCATCGCCGCCATTGAAATCCTCCGACCGGAGGATTTTTACAAGACTGCGCATCAGCGCATCTTTCAAACGATGGTGGATCTGTATGAAAAGGGAGAGCCGGTCGACCTAGTGACGGTGACCGCTGAGCTGCAGGACCACAAGCTGCTGGAGGAGGTAGGTGGCGTCACCTATTTGACGGAAATCGCCAGCTCGGTCCCTACAGCAGCGAACATCGAGTATTACGCCAAAATTGTGGAAGAAAAATCGCTACTCAGGCGATTGATTCATACAGCTACAAAAATTGCCAACGACGGGTATTCGCGTGAGGACGAGGTAGGCGAAATTCTCGCTGATGCCGAGAAGTACATCATGGAGATCGGTCGCAACCGCAACAGCGGCGGTTTCACGCCGATCCGCGACGTACTTCTGGATACCTATGAACGCATTGAATTTTTGAGTCAACGGCGTGGTGATGTGACCGGGATCCCTTCCGGTTATACGGATTTGGACAAGATGACGTCAGGCTTCCAACGAAGTGACCTGATTATTCTCGCCGCTCGTCCATCTGTAGGGAAGACGGCCTTTGCGTTGAATGTAGCGCAAAACGTAGCGGCTAGGGCCGGAGAGACGGTGGCGATCTTTTCCCTGGAGATGGGTGCTTCCCAGCTCGTACAGCGGATGATTTGCGCAGAAGGGAATCTGGATGCCTCGAGGATGCGTTCGGGGTGGCTGGAGGAAGACGATTGGCAGAAGCTGACGATGGCGATCGGGACGCTGGCAAAAGCGCCGATCTACATCGATGATACACCGGGTGTCACCGTGATGGATATTCGCGCTAAATGCCGCCGTCTGCAGGCAGAGAAGGGTCTGGGCATGATCCTGATCGATTATCTGCAGTTGATCCATGGCCGCGGCAAGGGCGACAACCGTCAGCAGGAGGTATCGGAGATTTCCCGAACCTTGAAGGGGATCGCCCGTGAACTGAAAGTGCCGGTGATCGCACTGTCGCAGTTGAGCCGTGGCGTAGAGCAACGGCAAGACAAGAGACCGATGATGTCTGATATTCGTGAATCGGGTTCAATCGAGCAGGACGCGGATATTGTGGCCTTCCTATACAGGGATGACTACTACGACAAAGAGACGGAGAATAAGAACGTCATCGAGGTCATCATCGCCAAGCAACGTAACGGCCCTACAGGCACGGTAGAGCTTGCCTTTTTGAAGGAGTACAATAAATTCGTTAGTCTGGATAATCGATTCCGCGATGCGGCGGGTCAGTAAAAAAGTCGGAGAATATCCGGCTTTTTTCTTTATTTTAATTTTACAAAATAGACGAACATATACTGTATTTTCCATCAGAACGTTCGTATTTCCGTTGACATACAGGAAATGGTTTAGTAAACTTAGATTGTTTCGGGCCCAGAAGGAAATGATGATATCAGGAGGTGTTTTTCGATGTCAACAGTCGTTGTCGTCGGAACCCAGTGGGGCGATGAAGGAAAAGGCAAAATAACGGATTATTTGGCGGAGAGCGCAGAGGTAGTGGCTCGTTACCAAGGTGGTAACAATGCGGGTCACACCATTATTTTTGATGGCAACAAATACAAACTGCACTTGATCCCATCCGGAATTTTTTATACAGACAAAATATGCGTTATCGGCAATGGCATGGTAATTGATCCGAAAGCGCTGGTAAAAGAGTTGGAGTACATCCACAGCTTTGGTTTTTCCACGAAAAACCTACGCATCAGCGACCGCGCTCATCTGATTCTGCCATACCACATCAAACTGGATGGGGTAGAAGAGGATAGCCGCGGAGCTAACAAAATTGGTACGACACGCAAGGGAATTGGACCTGCGTACATGGATAAAGCGGCACGCATCGGGATTCGTATCGCAGACCTGATGGACCCTGAAGAGTTCGCTCGCAAGCTGGAGCGCAACCTGGCTGAAAAGAACCTTTTGCTGGAGAAGCTTTACAATACAACAGGCTTTGACCTGAAAGAAGTCATGGACGAGTATCTCGGCTATGCGGAAGTCATTCGCCCTTATGTAACAGACACCTCTGTCGTATTGAACGACACGATTGACAACGGCAACCGCGTACTGTTTGAAGGAGCACAAGGCGTCTTGCTGGATATCGACCAAGGAACGTATCCGTATGTAACCTCCTCCAACCCAATTGCAGGTGGCGTAACGATCGGTTCTGGTGTTGGACCGACCAAAATCAACCAGGTCATTGGCGTAGCAAAAGCGTACACCACTCGTGTAGGGGATGGCCCATTCCTGACCGAGTTGAGCGACGCGACAGGCGATCACATCCGTGAAGTGGGCGCTGAGTACGGTACGACGACAGGCCGTCCGCGTCGTGTGGGCTGGTTCGACAGCGTAGTCGTTCGCCATGCTCGCCGCGTGAGCGGAATTACAGGCTTGGCGATTACCAAGCTGGATACCCTGTCTGGCATCGACACGCTACGCATTTGCACCGCGTACAAATACAACGGCGAGATTATCGAATCCTTCCCGGCCAACCTGAACCTGCTGGCGAAATGCGAGCCGGTGTACGAAGAGCTGCCAGGCTGGTCCGAGGATATTACAGGAATCCGCAATCTGAATGATTTGCCTGAAAATGCGCGTCACTATATCGAGCGCATCACCCAATTGACCGGTATCCCGATGTCAATCTTCTCTGTCGGACCGGATCGTGAACAAACCGTCATTGTTCGCGGAATTTGGGGCTAAATAGATAACCCAAAAAGCAACCCCGTCACGATTGTGGCGGGGTTCACTCTTTTTTTTCATAGTTTTTTAAGTAGGACAGACACGATACCGCACCTTCTGGGCATATGGTAAAAGCAAAGGCAGGAAATGGAGAGGTGATCACATATGATGGGATTCGACCAGAAAGCCATGAAGCTGTTGGGTAAAAACGTGCAGGTAAAAATGGTGAATGGCTGCGTCATTAAAGGAACCATGACTCATTATAACAAGGGATACCTCTGCTTCATTACCACTTACAAGCAACGGGATGATGAAAAGACCACGATCCGCCGGCTGGCGCTAAAAGACGTGACGTCTATGTCTGAAGTGTAAAAGCTCCATGCACAAAAAACGTTGAGCCGCCTCTCCCTGATGTGGAGAAGGCGGCTGTCATTTCTTTACACCATTCCTCCAAAAGAACGAATAATCTCGGTAGCCTCCGCATTTCGATCTTCGAGTACGACAGCAGTCAGCAAAAACGGCGTGTTGAAGTCATCTCCGCGATCTGACATGCCGCTCGCATCCGGGTCAGCCGCAGCCAATACACTGGCGTCGCGACTGGAAAAATCACCAGCCAACGTCAAGTATCCCAAAGAAGGGATCCGTCCCGTAATGGGATTGAGGATCTGTTCAATGCCATCACCGGGAAATTGCCCGATATGATCGATCTGGGTGATGGTGAATCCAGCCGCATTCAGTGCCTCTTTCGCACGCATTGCCGCATCTTCGCTGGAGAAACCAGCCAAAATATTTTGTTCTTTCACAAAAGTCAACTCCAATCCAGACATAAAATTTCCCAATATCATGAACATATCATGACTCATTCCTTGCTTTTTTATTCGACGGCAATTTACACTTGCTGACGGCAATATTTTTGTGGTAAAGTCGACATAGTTGGTTTCAATGGGCATTTTGGCAGATAAATGGAAACCAACATTTGGTATGGTAGACCTATTTGGTCAATTTAAAATTTTCAGGAAATAGACGGTGAGAATGCTGCTGTATCTGTTTTCAGGAGGGACAAGTTATGCAATGGGCCAATTGGAAGGCCGAACTGCAGGAACGGTCGAAACAGGTCGTTCGCAAATGTAGTGAAATGGCGAAACGCACGATGAAACATACAAGTTCTTACTTGATCACGCATAAGAAACAAGTGATTACTGTGGCATCAGTATTCGTACTGACAGTTGCTACGGGAGCATCCGCTCAATATTACTACAAGAGCAACATCAACTCGATTTACCACGTAGTCGTAAACGGCAAAGAGATCGGTGTCGTAAGCAGTCCGGACGTCATCAAAAAATGGACGGCAAGCAAGCTTGAAGATGAGAAAGCCAAGAGTGGCTACACCTTCATGCTCTCCGATTCGATCAGCTTCCGAGAAGAAAGTTTGTACAAGGGCGAATACGACGATGAGTCAGCATTGAAAGAATTATCCGCCATCGCGGATTTCAAGGTAGACGCGGTCAAAGTCATGATCGATGGAAAAGTGGTCGGCTATGTGGCAGATCAGGCCGCTGCTGATCAAGTGCTGGGTAAAGTCAAAGAAAAGTACTCCGGAATCCCGGCACAAAAAATAGCTACACTGACAGCCGCTGCGACTAAAAAGAGCACGGTAGCTGCCGCCTCATTAGCGACGACAGATGCGAATCCCGTCAAAGAAGTGGCGTTCAAGGAAAAGGTAGAGCTTGCGTCGGAAGCAGTGCCATCCGCTCAGATTTTGCCGGAGGACAAGCTGGAAGATCTGCTGGTGAAAGGCACGTATAAAGAGATCATACATACGGTTGTAGAAGGTGACTGCGTCGGTTGTATCGCCAAACAGTATGACATTACCTCAAAGGATATTTACGCGAACAATCCGGGGCTGACGGAAAATACCGTCCTCAAGCTCGGTCAGGAAATCAATGTGACGGCGATCCGTCCACTGGTGACCGTACAGGTCAAGGAAAATGTGACGCAAAAGGAAGAAATTCCTTACAATACGCAATATAACAACAACGAAACATTGCCGAAGGGCGAGACCAAGGTCATTCAGGAAGGTAAAAACGGAACCAAGCAAGTAGAATATGAAGTAATCAAGGAAAATGGACAGGTAGTCGAGCGCAATATATTGAAGCAGGAAGTATTGGACGAGCCTGTGCTAAAAGTAGTCGAACGCGGCACGAAGGTTATCCCTTCTCGTGGGACAGGCCGTCTCGCTTGGCCAGCTAAAGGAAATATCAGCAGCGGATTTGGAACGCGCTGGGGAAAATTACATAAGGGTATCGACATTGCCGGAGCGGGCAACGTGATGGCAGCAGACAATGGCCGCGTCAAGTTTGCGGGTTGGGATGGCGGTTATGGTAATGCCATCATCATCGACCACGGCAACGGCATGCAGACGCTGTACGGTCACTTGAGCAAGATTGACGTAAAAGTCGGAGATGTCGTACAAAAAGGCAAGAAAATTGGTGTGAAGGGCTCCACCGGTGACTCTACCGGGGTTCACCTGCATTTTGAGGTTATACAAAATGGACGAGTCCAGAACCCGATACGTTTCCTCAATTAAGCCAAATTACGATTGGAAAATGAAGGAGTGCTCTCAGAGTGCTCCTTTTTGGCGTTCGAGGAAAGGATTGGCGTAGTATAATGGAGAGGAATACAGGGACGAAGAGTAGAATTTCTTTGGAGAGAGGAGGCAGCAGTCATGGCAAAACTCCTGGTAGTAGACGATGAAAAACCGATTGCAGACATTTTAAAATTTACATTTGAACGCGAAGGGTATCAGGTGGTCTGCGCATACGACGGGGAAGAAGCGTTGGTCGCCGTCAAGCAGGAACGACCTGATCTGATTTTGCTTGACGTCATGCTTCCGGGCCGCGATGGAATGGAAGTGTGCAGGGCTGTACGCAAAGCCCACGATGTTCCCATCATTATGCTGACGGCGAAAGATTCCGAACTGGACAAGGTACTGGGATTGGAGCTGGGTGCGGATGATTACGTCACCAAACCTTTTAGTTCGCGCGAATTGGTGGCGCGGGTAAAGGCGCATTTGCGCCGCAACAAACCGAAGGCAGAGGAGCAGGAAAATCATCTTCTGCGAATCCATGATCTCGATATTGACTTGCATTCCTATACGGTAGAAAAAACGGGTGAGCCGCTTGAGCAGGAGCTGACACACCGAGAGTTCGAGCTTTTGGTCTACTTGGCCCGTCATCAGGGACAAGTCATGACGCGTGAGCATTTGCTCCAGTCGGTATGGGGGTTTGACTACTTTGGCGATGTGCGTACCGTAGACGTGACCATCCGCCGGCTCCGTGAAAAAATCGAGGATGACCCGAGCCAGCCGAAATACATCATTACAAGACGCGGTTTGGGGTATAGCATGCGCAATCCGGGCAATGGAGGAACGCATGGATGAGGCGGCTCTTCAAGACGATCCAGTGGAAAATCGTCGTGATCTACATGTTGTTGATCTTACTCGCCATGCAATTCATCGGGGCATACTTTGCGCGGGAAGTGGAGAGCTACTACATCAATAACTTTTCCGAGGCTTTGAATGCGCAGGCAAGCCTTTTGGCCAGTCTTCTGGAAGGCGACCTGCGCTCGCGGGAAGCCAAGGAACAAAGCGTAGAGCAGATGAGGCTGGATATCGACAATCTGATCAACAATCTGGTCAAGATCAACGGAGCCAATGTACAGGTAATCGACCAAACCGGGACCGTGCTAAGCACTACAGAAGATCGAAGCATCATTGGTCAGCGAACCTCCCAGCCGGAAGTGACCGTAGCCTTGTTGGGGACGCGGAGTGAATCGATGCGGATTGACCCACGAACAGGTGCCCGGGTGAAGGTCCTGGTTCTCCCGATCAAAGGGGACCAGATCGTCTACGGAGCCGTGTATATGGTCGCTTCGATGGAAGGCACATACAACACGATACGCAAAATGAACGGGATTCTCGCATCCGGGACGATGATCGCCTTGTTGATCACTGCCGGGTTGGGATTTGTGCTGGCAAAAACGATTACGAAACCAGTGAAGGAAATGACCCGCCAGGCAAGATTTGTGGCAGACGGGGATTTCAATAGCCATGTCCGCATCTATGGCACGGACGAGATCGGGCAGTTGGGGATGGCGTTCAATCACATGACCCGCCGTTTGCAGGAAGCGATCTCGCTACAGGAAGAAGAGCGGGAAAAGCTGGCGGGTATTTTGAGCAACATGTCTGATGGCGTCATCGCGACCAGCCGGGATGGACAGATTATTCTCATGAATCGAGCGGCAGAAGAGATGCTGCAGGTCAAGATGGATAACGTCATCAGCAAGGGGCGCACGCTGCCCGATCTGTTGGGATTGCCGCCAGAGGACGAGATGCCATTGCATCGGCAAACAGAGCCGCTCTTCATCGAAATGCTGCTGCCCAACCGTGAAGAAGTGATTTTGCGTGTGACGTTTACCCCGCTGCAGCATGATAGCGGCAAACGCGGCGGCATCATCGCGGTCGTCGCAGACGTGACCGAGCAGCAGCAGATGGAGCATCAGCGTAGAGAGTTTGTCGCCAATGTTTCACATGAACTGCGTACACCCCTGACCACGATCAAAAGCTATGTAGAGGCCTTATTGGATGGAGCCGTAGAGGAGAAAGAGTTGTCCAATCGTTTTTTGCGCGTGACCATGTCTGAGACGGAGCGGATGATTCGCTTGGTCAATGACTTGCTGCAGCTGTCGCGCTTTGATTCGCAAGGAGTACGGCTCCACTGCAAGGAAGTGGATATGAATCAGATGCTGCGCTATGCAGTGGATCGGTTCTCGATGTTCGGCGAGCAGCAAGAGGTCGCGCTCGTTTTGGAGATACCGGCCGTTTTGCCGTCTGTTTATATGGATCAGGACGCGATCAATCAGGTGTTGGACAATCTGCTCTCCAATGCGATCAAATACACGCCTCAAGAGGGACGAGTCGTCGTGCATGCGAAACACCATCCGCAGCTAGAGCGAGTCCAGATCTCGATTACAGACACAGGGATCGGGATACCAAGCCGCGATCTCAAGCGCATATTTGAAAGGTTTTATCGCGTAGACAAGGCGCGCTCGCGCGGTCAGGGTGGGACAGGCCTGGGGCTTGCCATCGCCAGGGAACTTGTGCAGGCACATGGCGCTGACATCGAAATCGCCAGCGAGTGGAATGAAGGAACGACCGTTACGTTCTGGGTTCCGTCATTTCGAGGGGGGAGTGCAGGATGAAGCGGTGGTTGGAACCAACAAAAACCGTCATTCTCTGCCTGCTTGTCGTCTCCAGCTTTTGTCTGACGGCAGCTATCTGGATCAATCAACCCAATTTTCAGATGATCGAGCCGGCGAAGTATACAGAATCTAAGCCAGTCTTTGAAAAGCAACTCGAGAAAATCATCACCCCATCCGCTGTCGTTTTTCATTATGGACAGGATCGGCATACCAAAGCAGTAGCGACAGATGGGCAGTTCAGCATGATCATGCGTGAAATGCCGAGATGGATTTTTCTCGATTTTTCGACGTATACCCTGACGCAGGAAAAGTGGCAGGAAATTGCCCGGGAAAAGTTGGGGCTAGAAGTTCGTTTCAGAAGCACTATTCCACTCGCGGCAGTCGGGAGGTTGGTGACATTTCGCGAGGATCATAGTATTTCTTTGAAGGGGGTCGATCGCATCTGGCTTTATCATGAGCCGGAGGAGGACTTGGTCTATGCCCTTTTTCTCTCGGGTGATGAGGAGAAGGTCGTGCGCTCTCGTACGTCGATCAGCCCCAAGGATCTGCGTGATTCGTACCTGGCGAATGGCAATCAGATGCCAGAGCAGATCATGAAGGTCGTCATCCCGAAAAAGTACGCCTATACGTCCCCATCCGAGAAGGGGTACGCCTACTGGAATATGTACTATCTGCCGAAGCATTCGATACGGATGCATCAATTCCGCTACAGTTATGAGCAAGTCTCTATGGAGAGAGTGATCGAAGCCTATTTTCTCGATCCTTCCTTGGTCAGACAGATCATGGAACGGGACAAGACGGTGATCTATACGGACGGTAGTCGCTCGATTCAGGTGAGATCGGAGCAAAAGGCAATCACTTTTACTGATCCGGCTTATCAGCAGCGGGCAGTACAACTCTCCGATACGGAGAAGCTGCAGGGAGCAGTCAGCTTCGTGAACAAGCATCTCGGCTGGCTGGACGACTATTATTTCGAGAAGATAAGGAAGAGCTACAATGACAAAGACGTCATGACGTTTCGCCAATATGTGGGGGCCTATCCGCTGGTCAGCAAGGGAGACAAGCCTGTCGATACGATCGAAATTACCTCAGAAGCGGGACAAGTCGTAACGATGAACCGCTCTCTGCTAGATCTGGATACGTATATCTCTCACAAGGATTGGAAGATCATGTCGGGACCGGAGTTGTACCAACTCATTCGAGATCGCAATCTGGCGGATACAGACGAAATCACGAACGCTTATCTGGCTTACCAGACGCTCGTAGCAGAGGATACGATCGACTTGATTCCGACATGGGTGGTGGAAGTGCAGAATCAGGCTACATTGTACATCCCTGCGCGATCCAGTGAGGGAGGAGGCGTGCCCAATGGACTGGAGTAAAACCAAAACGATCCTGATCTGTGCATTTTTGTTACTCGACCTCTTTCTTGGCTATCAGGTGTATGTGACGAGGATCAGCGGGTGGAGCGACCAAGAGCTGACCCGTACAGACAAAGGTGAGATGGAGCTTTATCTGAACCAGCAAAATATCACTCTGGCGACGGAAGTCCCGCAGGAAACACCGGATATGAGTAACCTGCAGGCCGAATATCTGGGAATCAACCCGTTTCATATGAAGGAGCTGCCGGGAGTCAAGGCGACGATGGAAAAAATGGCTTTGTCTGCTGAGCTGATCCCGCCGATCCAAATTCATGGACAAATTGTCCCGAATGAGCTTTTGAGGCAGCTCGGACCGTTACTAATGTACGCGGAGCAGTATACGGCAGATCTGTATCAATCCAATCAAAGCAGGCTGCTGTACTGGCAGACGTATGAGAAAATGCCTGTCTTCGTGGCTCCACTGGAGGTCAGTCTCGATACGGGGGCGATCCGTGGGTACAGACAGACATACTTCCAGCTTCGCGAAGGAGAAGGCGCTAGACAGGTGATTTCCGGCTATAAGGCCATTCGTTCGCTGGTGGAAAAACAGATCATCGGTCCGGGAGAACGGATCGAGAGTGTAAGCTTGGGCTATTATGGCTCTTATGATGCGGATATTCAGTCGCTAGCACCAGTATGGCGAGTGATTCACGATGGAAAGCTGCATTTCGTCAATGCTTTTAATGGTGCGTTAGAACGGCAGTTGGTGACAGAATGAGGGGTTTTTTAGAAACAGACAGCGAGGGAATGCTTCGGGAAGAGGGATGATGGGTGAAATTTAGCGTATTAGCTAGTGGCAGTACCGGAAACGCGATCTACGTGGCGACGGATCGCGTTTCCGTCTTGATTGACGCAGGGATTACAGGAAAGCAGGCAGAAGCGGCTCTGCAGACGATCGGCGTGAAGCCTGAAGAACTGTCTGCGATCCTGGTTACCCATGAGCATGTGGATCATATCAAGGGCGTCGGTGTGATGGCTCGCCGCTACGGTCTGCCAATCTACGCCAACGCCAAGACGTGGAATGAAATGGACGGCCAGATTGGGACGATCAAAGAGGAGCAGCGAATGCTTTTTGGTGTCGGCGAAAAGCGGGAGCTAGAGGATCTTGGGATCGAATCGTTCGGCATCTCCCATGATGCGGCGGAGCCGATGGGATTTTGTTTTTACCAAGGAAATAAAAAGCTGAGCGTGGCGACGGACTTGGGCTATGTGAGCGAGAAGATCAAGGAAACGATTCGCGGTGCAGATGCGTATATTTTTGAAGCTAACCACGATGTGGAATTATTGCGGATGTCGCAGTATCCCTGGAGCATCAAACGCCGGATTCTAAGCGATGTCGGTCACTTGTCCAATGAATCGGCAGGGGAAGCCCTGACGGAATGTCTGCGAGGCGGGGCTGAGCGCGTCTACCTTGCCCATTTGAGCAAAGAGAACAATATGATCGATCTGGCCCGTCTGACAGTCAAAAACATTCTGGAAGAACAGGGGTTGAGCGTAGGTAACGACGTACATCTGCGCGACACGTACCCGGATCGCCCGACCAAGCTGGAAGTGTTGTAAGACTGGAGTGAGATGAAAGGGCAGAACGATTCAGTCCAACGAAAAGGACTTGTCCTGATCGATGCGGTTGAGCAGCCTGTCGGAGATGCGGGTATAGGTCTCGATCTGAAAAGTCAGCTGGGAATCCAGCTCCAGCATTTTGCGGGACAACTCGTCCTTCGTGAAGTAGCCTTTTTCGATCAGCACCTCCGTCAAGGCATGAAGCACCAATGTATTGTGATAGTCTACTTCTTGCATGTCGGCAAGTTTTGCGTGAAGGTGAACTTCTTTCAAATCTATCAACCCTTTCTACAGGCCGGTTATCGGCTTCGAGCAAAGCTTTTAATCTATCATATCCGGGCTCTCGGAGATTTATTCCGGGAGCTTTTGATATTCCACAACCTTTCCATATTTCTCACGCGATTTTGCCAAAAGAGCGGCGTATACTTTGGGTATCAAAGGGAGGCAAGGAGGTTGACCGCACCCCAGGAAGTATAGAGCGCATCAAAACCAGTTACCCTAATCATAGGAAGGAGAATGGATTCATGGGCTTTTATGATGATTTGAAACATGTAGAAAGACGAAAGCAACGTGTTCCAGGTGTTGGGCGTTATGTCATGACGTCCATCACATCGGCAGTGATTGGGGGAATGGTCGTTCTGCTCATGCTGCCGACGCTGTCAAGCTCTGGATACATCAAAATGGTCCAACCTGGTTCGACCAATGCGATGAGTAATCCGGCCGCCAATTTATTTACCCAGCCTGTATCGGTATCGGTAGAGACGGGTACTGTCCAAGCAGTAGAGAAAGCTGAAAATGCAGTTGTGGGAATCATCAATATTGGTCGCTCAAGAAGCAATTGGTTTAATTCTTCAGATGAGGATGTAGAGCAAGGACAGGGCTCTGGTGTTATTTTTCAGAAGAAAGATGGCAAAGCTAGAATTATTACCAATTACCACGTAATCGACCAGGCACAAAAACTGGAAGTCGCACTGCCAAGCGGTGACAAAGTAGATGCCAAGGTCTTGGGTTACGATGTCTTCAATGACCTGGCGGTGTTGGAGATCGACGGTTCCAAGGTTCTCACCGTAGCCGAGCTGGGCGATTCGTCCACGCTGCGCGTAGGTGAACCGGCGATAGCGATCGGGAATCCGCTCGGGATGAAATTCTCCCGCACAGTGACGCAAGGAATCATCAGTTCGCTGGAACGCTCGATGCCGATGGATATAGATGGAGATGGGCAGGATGACTGGGAGCTGGATGTCTTGCAGACAGACGCAGCGATCAACCCTGGTAACAGTGGTGGCGCCCTGATCAATATCCAAGGTCAAGTAATCGGTATCAATACCTTGAAAATTTCCAAGACAGGTATCGAGGGACTTGGTTTTGCCCTGCCGATCAACGACGTGAAAAAAATCGTCAGTGAGCTGGTGGAGAATGGCAAACTGGAGCGCGCTTATCTGGGCGTCACACCATACGACCTGACCAATGTGCCGCGCTACAATTGGAAGGAAACCTTGAATCTGCCTAACGATGTCGCGGCTGGTGTCGTCATTCGCAATGAAGTCGGCAAATTCTCGCCGGCTGGTGAAGCAGGCCTGAGACAATACGACGTCATCGTCAAAATGGATAACAAGGATATTGCCAACGGCGCGCAATTGCGCAAATTCCTGACATTGAACAAAAAGCCGGGCGAATCGGTGGAGATCACGTACTACCGCGATGGCTTCAAGAAGACAGCCACCGTCAAGCTGACCAAAAACCCGCAGCAGTAAGGCAAGGTAACACTTTGTAACGTTGCATTCCGGGACATTTGTCCCGTTTGCATATATCGCAGTTCCCCTCTATCTATGAACCGTAGATACATCCTTGGAGCACCGTGCATTTTCGGTGCTCATTTTTTTTGCTTTCTGGGAGTTGGCGGATGCATGAGGGACGAGCGGGCATTTGTTTTCTGGCTGTTCTGGGGTAGAATATAGAGCGATGCTAGAGGAACGGGTTTTGTTTGTTAAGTAGTACAGAGAATGCGAAAAAGGGAGTGGATTTTGGTAATGGATAAAAGGATGACAGTCAGGATCGATGGTGAGGAAGTGGAGCTTTTAGAAGGGTTTCCTGTGCGGTTTGCATGTATGGAGCATGTGGAAGAGGAATTGGACGATTATGTGAATGAGTTCGAAGCGGCACCGAATACATATCGTGCGGAATCGGTAGAAGCGGTGGCGGAGGGCCAGGGTTCGGATGCGGATGTGAAGGAACTAGACAAGCGTTGCCGGGTATGCGGCGAGCCGGGACAGATTGCGCTATTGCGAGAGAAGGGAATGTAGGAAACGTGCAAATTAGCATTATTACTGTGGGCAAATTGAAGGAGAAATACTTGCGTGAGGGCATTGAGGAATTTAGCAAACGGCTGACCGCGTACTGCAAGCTGCAGATCGTAGAGGTCAATGATGAAAAAGCGCCGGAAGAGATGAGTCAGGCCGAGATGGAGCAAGTGAAGCGCAAGGAGGGAGAGCGGATCCTGGCGCAGATCAAGCAGGACCAGTATGTGATTGCGCTGGCGATCGAGGGACAGATGTGGTCGTCGGAGAAGTTGTCGGCGGAGCTGGATAAATTGGCGCTGCACGGGCGTAGTCAGGTGGCTTTTGTGATTGGCGGGTCGCTTGGGTTGTCGGAGCAGGTGCTGAAGCGGGCGGATGTGCAGCTTTCGTTTTCGAAGATGACATTTCCGCATCAGTTGATGAGGCTGGTGTTGGTGGAGCAGGTTTATCGGGCGTTTCGGATTGCGCGGGGGGAGCCGTACCACAAATAGAGGCAAAAAAAGTTGAAGATAGGGTGGATATTTGCCATTAGCAGCAGAGAGAGAAGGTAATAAAAGACCTTCTTTTTCTGTTTCCAGATATAGCATGTGGAAAAGAGTAAATGTTTTCGAAAGGTTAATTTCCATAAGATCGAGTTCAAGCTCAACTTTGTCGATATACCGTTTATGATCATTTGTTCGACCGACGGTGATTTGCTTAACTAAAAGCTGTAACAATTGCTTTTGTTTTTCTCTAGTTGAGGACTTATAGACTTCAATAAATTTTTCTAATAGAAGATGAACTAATTCAGGAGGAATAACTTTTGTATCGGATTTACTTATTTTCGTTATTAAGTTGGTCCTTCTTTGTTCGATTGCACTTTTTTCGTTAGCAATTTGTTGTAAACGTTTCTGCAGAACGGTAACTGGGAAAAGATTTTGTTCAAAAGCTTCTAAATATCTAATCTGAAGTGCTAGTGTTTCCTCTAACTTCAAATCAGTTTCTTCCAGTTCCTTCTTTAAATTTTTTATTGATTCAATTGAAGTTTTAGTTAGTGAATTAATTGTTCCATAAAATTTTTGTTTGTTGGATAAGAAGCTTTCTAAACGTTGGAACAGAGCGTTTTCAGCATCATATGCTTTAACTGAGTTGGCTTTGCAAGCTGCTGATCCTTTGTTATGTGAAATCGCTGCATACGTAATATCTGTGCTTTCTTTTGCTACCGTCACTTAAAGTGTAGGTAGTAATTGAAGGTACCATACCTTGTCCGCAATCAGGACAGCGTAGGATACTGCTTAATAGAAATGGTTCGATTGATTGTCTTTGCTTAAACAAGACTCCAAAGTTCATCATTGATTAACTCTTTATGTTGTCCCTTCACTAAAATAGGATTCCCATCTTTTCCTTTCCCTCGCTTTCTTTTTAACCAACTGATCATACCGTTATAGACGGGGTTATCCAAGATAGTAACAATTGCATTAATGTAAAAAAATGTAGATTACGCTCTGTTCGATATCCAACTTTATTAAGCTGGTTTGCTATAGTTTTTAAGGCTTTCCCTTGTGAATAAAGATTGAATATCATTCTTACTACTTCAGTTTCCTCTTTGTTTATTACGAGTTCCTTTTCGATAGAATCATAGCCAAATATAATACCGCCATTCCATGAACTCTCTAACGCTCTTTGCTTCATTCCAAGCTTTATGTTCTCGGACAAGGTAATTCGTTCCATTTCGGCAATGGAGGCAATTAACTAAACGACTAGACGGCCTATCGGACTACCGGTATCAAAGTTCTACGAATAAGAGATAAACTTTACTCCGTAATTCTCAAATTTATCTAACAGAGTAAGAGTATCTAACATATTCCGCGATAAACGTGAGATTTTCCAGACAAGTACTGCTTGGAATTTATCATGCTCAACGTCAGCTACAAACCTTTGCATAGCGGGGCGACCGGTAATATTCTTTCCAGAGATCCCTTCATCCACATATTCGTCGGCGATTTCCCAATAATAAAGTTTCGCATATTGTCAAAGAGTTTGTAATTGAGCGCTAATGCTATATCAATCGCTATCCAATTTTCTGAATTTATCGATAAATGTCTTAGGAGATAAAAATAGTACATATAAAATGTAAATATAAGGATGGCAAATTGTTTCAAAATCTGCCATCCATACGGCCGTTCCATTGTGGAAAAGGGCAAATAACCCACTCCAAAAGGTTCACAGCGAAGCGGGTGGGTTATTTTCTATATAAATTTTGAGGTTCTTCCGGATTAGGATCGCTCAAAATAAACTTTATGTTGTAAATGCGAAGACTCAAACAGCCTATAAAAATGCCGGTTACCAATACAATTAGCCGTTTTTTTCGCCTACATTCCTAAAAAAAACTTACAAATATACGTTCCCATTCTTTCACTGGAATAGAATATCCAGTATAATTAAGTGTAGTAAACTTCACTGGAGAAGCATCACCAGTTTAAAGGGAGAGAGCGATAGTGGGTTTTGGGCAGCATCAAAGTTTTTATTTACGAACGTATTGGTTACGTAAAGCAATACAACAAATTGAAATAGAAGGTCGTTTTTTTTATGAGAAGAATGCTTCTGAACTTATAGGTCTCGGAGCAAACATGGTTAATTCTCTAAAACATTGGATTACTGCTGCTGATATTTGTGAAACTTCAAAGAACGAAATCAACAATAAAGTAGTACATGTTAAATCACCTTTCGGCAATATCTTTAACACATATGATCCATATATAGAAATAAATGATACTGCTAGTATTATCCATTATCACATTGTAGATGATAAGGAACCCTGCACCACATGGTATTGGCTATTTAACGAATACGAAAATCAATCATTCACAAAAGAAGAAGCAGTACATGATTTAATTTCATGGCTTAACAAAAATTACGACTCTAAAAATTCTCTTAATACATTAGAGCGTGATATTGATTGTTTATTAAAACAATATTATTCAAAAAATAAAGTATCTGATCCGGAAGAAGTAATTCAAAGTCCCTTGACGATGTTGAACCTGTTAGAAGAGAAAAATGGACGAGTTTATAAAAAAAATCCTCACTATGAAGAAATAGGTTTAACTGCTCTTATGTATGTACTCATAAAATATACTCAGAATGAAATTTCAATCAATGAAATTGAAACAAGTAAAGGGCTTTGGGGAAGAGTATTTAATTTACAACGTAGTGAGATTGTTAAGGCAATTGAACAGCTCGCTGCGTCTACATTGTATCCTTTAGAGTTCGATAGGACTAATAGACTGGATTTAGTTAGAATAAAGCAAATAGACCCGATTGAATTCTTAAAGGAAGAATATATTAGAAAAGAAAGGGCCTTAAAATGATATCCATGAAAAGCAAGTTTAAAACGAGTGTAAATATCAAGTTGGATTTAGGTAGTAGTTGGATACAGGAAAGATATATTCCGACACCTACACATGTAGATAGTTTATATGGTATATTGGAAGGATTTATTAGCAGAGGTAATAAATCTCATATTATAGTTGGATCTTATGGTTCCGGTAAGTCTATGATTGGAACCTTGATTGCTAATCTAGTGTCCAAAGAAGTAGATGTAGAGACTATCGATCAGCTTATTGAGAAGTTTGACAGAATTAACACAGAAGAAAGCGCCATTAGAGGATTGCTGGAAAAAATAAAAAAACAAGAAAAAAAGTATATCCCAATTGTTATTAACGGTAAACAAGGTGGTTTCCGTGATACTGTTCTTGCAACTATCTACAAATCCTTAAAATCATTAAATGTGGACTTATCTTTGCCTTCTACAGTGGAAAGTATAAAAAGTAAGATAGAGAATTGGAAGGAAAGATACCCGGATACATATGAGAGATTTTCTTATATGTTAAGGGATAAAAAGTGGGATATTAAAGGATTTATTACTGAAATAGAAGAATTCGATAACAATACTATAGATTGGTTTAAAAAGATATATCCCTCTCTTACAGCAGGAGCAGAGTTCTCACTTAACCAGACAATTGATCTTAATGAAGAATTGTCTTACATCCTGAAAGAGTTAGATAAAAAAGGTTATGGATTATTTTTAGTTTACGACGAATTTGGTCGTTTTCTACAAAGCATTGACAAGTATGAAACTATTGAAGCAATGCAGGACATTCAGGATATAGCAGAGTTGGCAGATCATCATGAAAGTGAGAATTTTCATGTACTTCTTATTACTCACCGAAATTTAAAACAGTACTTTTTAAGTTATAACGAGGAATTACAAAAGGAATTCCAACGCATTCAAGGAAGGTTTAGGATTTACCATACCCAAAGTGACCCTGCAACTTTTATCCGAATAGCTAGTCAGATAACTGAAGAATATAGAAAAAACTATAATATTCCTTATGAGTTCGAAAACCAAATTGTACAATATGATCTTTTTCCAGAACTAAATGGACGGGAAATTAAATCGATTATAGTAGAAAATTCTTATCCTCTTCACCCTGTCACTATGTTTATTTTGCCAAGACTAGCTAATGCCGTTGCTCAAAATGAAAGAACCTTATTTACTTTTTTGGAGAGTAATGAGGCAGGTGGATTGAAGAAATACTATGAAATAAACCAATCATGGTATGTTGCTGACAGTTTGTTTGATTACTTTGAGGGTGCAATACAAGAGTTTTTGTCTGATTCCCTTATAGGTCAGGCGTACACTAGATATGTAAAAATTAAAAAGAGAGTTACTAAATCTAATACATCAAAGTATGAGTTGCAGTTTTTAAAACTATTAGCTTTATGGGATATTGCAAATTTAGGGAACTCTCAGAGGCTTAGTAAAGAATTTATATCATTCGCTCTAAGCTGGGATATACAAAAAGTAGCGAGTATTATAGAAATTTTGGAGAGAAAGAAGCTAATTAGATATCGATTAAATGACGAAACTTGGGAAATCTTCGAAGGCAGTAGTATAGATATTAATAAGAAAATTACAGAAATAAAAAGAGAAGGGATATCAAAACAGGTAAAGATAAATTTGCTAACAGATGTTTTAGATAGCAAATTTGCTTATCCCAAACAATATAACGATGAAAAAAATATGATTAGATATGCATCTATTTATCCTGTTTATGCGAGCGATATCTCTTTAAACTTTAAGGCAGACGATGTAGATACTAGTTCAGATTTGGTAATCTTTTATGTTATTCCAGATACAGATATAGATGAGAGTATAAAACTTATAACAGAAGTAAGCAAAAGAGATAAACGAACAATCTATTCAATCTCAACGCAGGAAATGACCGATTTAAATGAGCATCTTTCAACATTATCAGCAATCTCTTTCCTGTTAGATGATAAATACTTCCTAAGCGAAGATTCAATTGTAGAGGAAGAATTACTAAAAATGAAAGAAAACACACTTTTTCTTATTAGAGAAAACCTTAAACCGTTCGAGGAGTTTTATAAATCCCAATGGATATATAAGGGAGAGGAACTAATAATAAAAAGTAAGATTTCCTTAAGCGAACGCCTAACTGAAATTATGAGAGGAGTTTATTCTCGAACCCCAAAAATAAATAATGAAGCATTCAATAGAAGAAAGATATCTAAACAACAATTGATAGCTGCGAAGGAAGTAGTAAACTCTCTATTAGGTGTTAGTGGACCAGTGGAAGAGCTTAAAGGCCCTTCTAAACTAATTCATGCTTCTGTGGTGAAAAATAATAATATTAATGAAGGTAACGAGAGCCAAGAAGTAAGGTGGTTAAGAACCGATTTAATGGAGATTCTCAGAAATAATCAAGGAAGTTTCACATCCATATTAGACTTATTTAGGGCGGAACCGTATGGAATTAGAGAGCCTAATATCCCCATTTTACTTATAGCTATATTAAAGAATGAGTGGAAAAATATAATGTTCTACCATAAGGATGGCTCCTATATTAATGACTTGGATGGGGATATCTTCTATGATAGATTTCTAGATAAACCAGAAAATTACTCATTCTCCTTTCAAGTAATAGATAATCAGTATGAAGAGTTTATCACCTATATTGAAAATATCTTTAGTTTGTTTACAAGTGAGAACGATAGAACCAGCCATCCTGCGGTTTGTGTTAATCGTATACTGTCCAGATGGTTCAGGAGCCTACCGAAAATTTCCCAAAAAACAAATAAACTTTCTAAAGATGCCCTAGAATTTAAACAACTTATCAAGGAAGGAGAATTTGAACCTGATAATTCTCTAACGAAACTTGATTTGCTGTTTGAAGATCGAAGCTTAATTCAGACTCTGAAAGAGGAACTTGAGCTATATTCCGAACAGCATAAGCAACAAATTGAAGAATACATTTATAAACTAACAAAAACAAAAAACTATAATGATCTATTATTCTCAATACAGGAAAAGGAAGAAGTTATAAAGGTCGATAATAAAGTATACAAGTTAATCCTTCAATCAAATCAAGAAAATTGGCTTGATAACCTAGCACTGGAGCTAGTGGGTGTGAGAAGGGAAGACTGGTCCGATGCTACAGATGAGGCTTTTAGTAAGTCTATAGCGGTATTATTAGAGGAGGATTATAAACAAGATGTATCAAGAGAGTACTATGAGATAATCCATGAAAACAAAACGATGGCAATACCCAAGGTAAATCTTTCATCAAAGGGTGAAGTGATTTACTCTAATATTAAAACAGATCTTGAGTTAATGGCCCGAAGGTTACCGAAAGATGAGATTAAAGTGCTATTATATAAACTTTTAGTTGATTATTATGACGAAAATAGATAGAGAAAAGATGAGGTGTTTTACAATGTACGGCCGGGAACCAATTTATATTGCCATGTTCAGTGGTGGAGCAGCAAGTGCGTATGTCGCATATTTAATGACTCAAAAACATGGAAAAGAGAAATCCAAGCTTTTTTTTACTGATACTTTGTGGGAGCATAGGGATAATAAGAGGTTTATGATTGAAGTTGCGGAAGAAATTGGTATCGGAATAGAAATAGTGAGGGATGGAAGAACTCCGGAAGAAGTTTATGAGGACTCTCGTTTTTTGGGTAACTCTCGTCTTGCAAAATGTTCCTCTGAATTAAAAGTACGTCAAACATCAATATACTTAGAAGAATTGCGTGACCAAGGATATGAACCAGTTCTCTATTTCGGAATTGGCAAACATGAAAAGCGCAGACGAGAGGGAATTGAAGAATTGTATAGTCATTTTCTATTACCTAGAGATGGAATTGAGCAACCAATTAAAACTGTTTTTCCTTTATATGAAAGCAATATACCTGATGATGAAATTAAAAGAATCATAACAGAAGAATGGGGTATTCAACTGCCAGAAATGTACCATTTAGGCTTCACTCATGCCAACTGTGGTGGTCGTTGTGTAAGAGGCGGATTTAATCACTATAAACATTTATATGAAACGTGGCCAAGTGTTTATATTCAGCAGGAAGAAATGGAGAATCGGCTACGAGAGCAATTGGGAAATGTGACTATCTTGAAAAAAGCTGGACAACCTTATACCTTGACAGAATATCGTAAGGAATTGGATAAGGATTCAGAAATTGCTAAGAAGCTTGTCGAAGAAAATGATGTCCCATGTGTATGTCATTATGCGTAAAAAATTATGCTAGGCCTCGAGCCTAGCTTATTTTTATTTTTGCTACTTTCCAGTGCCTACTTACAAAAAGGCCCTCAGTGATGAGAAAAAAGTTGCCTTTTAAACAATATAGTGATAAAAGCCCAATATTTGCTATAATTTCAATAGGCAAATTATGTAACGGAATTTTTGTAAAGGGGTCTGAAAGAAAATGAGTAAAGGTAATTCCAACTGGATTGACTTTTTAAGGCAGTACGGACCTATTCCTCGGAATGATAACATGTACGATGAAACGATCCAGCGGATTATAAAGAAGAAAAAAGTTAAACCTATAAAGATAGACATGATTTATTTAGATGAATTATTACAAAATTTCTTGTCATCGACACCACTTTCAGTAATATTGACAGGAACCGCCGGAGATGGGAAGACCTTTTATTGTAGGGAGGTTTGGAAAGGACTAGGGGGATCTGAGTGTGAATGGGATGAAAATAAAAAAATCAATGAACTAAATGTGAATGGAAATAGAATTATCTTTATAAAAGATTTAAGTGAATTGTCAAGTCAAGATAAAGAGATTCTATCTTTAATGGCTGACTCAGTGATTGAAAATCATGTGAATCCCATTTTTTTGATTGCTGCCAATGATGGGCAGCTATTGGATACATGGAAGAACATTGAACAATCCTATAATGTATTGAAGGCAAGAGAAGTAATTGAAGATATGCTAATTGAGGGTTTAAAAGAAATAGAAGGAATATCACTCCAGTTATATAATCTAAGCCACACAAATTCAGCGACATTATTGCCGAAAATAATTTCGGAAATTTTAGAGAATCCCGGTTGGGATGATTGTAATGGGTGTTCATATAATTCAGGTGACCAACTATGTCCAATCTTTGAAAATAAAAAAAGACTTGAAAACGAAAATAGTCTAATAGTAAAAAGACTTCAAGACTTACTTACATTATGTGAAATAAATGAACTTCATATGCCGTTAAGGCAACTATTGTTACTTGTGTCTAACATGCTCCTCGGTCACCCAGATGTGAAAGATAAGCTTTTAAGGTGTAATGACGTACCAAAAATTATAGAGAAAAAAACGATCTATTTATCAAGTATATATCGTAATATTTTTGGTGAAAACCTCCCTGAAAGAAAGCGAAATGCGATAGACGTTTTTATGACTCTTAGTAAATTTGGGATTGGCTCTGAAACCAATGCATTAATTGACAATATCTTGATTTTTGGCGAGGACGATAGCCAATATAACGATCTTTACAATAACTATATCCTATCTGATTCGCATTATGGTGCAGACCCAAACTTCATTTCAGAAAAAAAGGCTTATCTTGAAGGAGAAAGCCAAGATAAAGAATACTTTTTAGAAATGTTAAAATCACAAAGGCAAAGGTTATTTTTTATTATTCCACCTCAATTAGAAGAACAGTTAAAGCTTTGGAATTTAACAACGTTTCAATACGCAGGTGAGTTTTTAAACGAGGTATATCGAAACTTAATAGAATCGAAGAGAATTAATACTCAGTATATATCAAGAATGGTAAAAGGACTAAACAGAATTACCACAGGTCTTCTTGTAGAGGATAAAGACAGGTTAATTTTGTCAACTTCAGGAAATCACTCACAGGCAAAAATCAGCAGAGTTCTTGAGGAGTTTATATCTGTTAAGCCAAGTCGAGGTGAGTTTGTGAAATTTCAAATAGATGAAGGAAGCCAAAAAATTTATCTTGCTGTAGGTTTTTCTAATGACTTACCTCCTGTTAGACTCCATTTACAATTAGTACGATTTGAATTTATCTCTAGAGTAGCTGAGGGTGCATTACCGGGTAGTTTCTCAAGAGAATGTTATGAAGATATATTAGCGTTTAAGAGTAAGCTGCTTAAAAGGTTAGAGGAAAGAAGAAAAGTCTATGAAGAGGATGAGGATGCTTATTCGGTATTGAAACTTTTAAAAGTAAATGAGAAAGGAATAGTAGAACATAATACTTTGGAGGTGTTTTAATGAGAGCTACTCTGCCAAGAACATCAGCTTATACGCAGTTAGATTTTTGGGTTGACGAGGCTATCTGGGGGCATAGGTTATACGATGAACAGACTCCTTGGTTATGTTTTATGGAGTTTTTAGGTGTACTGAACTCAACGTATCAAAAGAATATTCCTTTTGAGGAAGAAGAATATAACACTTTGAGTTACAGTCCGTTTTCTAGAATTTATTTAAGAAATTTACTATTTAATAACCCCTTCTTGGAAGTTGTATTTCAAGAATACGAGAATCATAAAGATGAAAAAAAGGCTTGGGAGACTTGGATAACATTCGCTGAAAAAAGTTTTGCGGGTCTTAACGAATATCCTGACTTAAAATATCTCCAGTCGAACTTTGATAAATTCGAGGACTTTTATAATGCTATTAAATTTTTGCAAAGTAATACTATAGAAGGAGAAAATAATAAGAGATGGAGTTCACAGTTCATTTTCCCCTATGGCAAAGAGTGCTTATACGAAGATTTAAGAATTAACGGAGAAAAAGTCACCAATGACAGAAGGTTCTTTGGAAGGACAGGCGAGGTTTTATATTTAATGATTTGCCGCTCTCAAATGGGTGATAAGATTTTACCATTTTTTGAGGCTAATATTTTGAAATCTAATTCTATATTTAATCGGTTGGCTCAAAAATTACAGCCAAATAATGGTAATGAGGTAACGAATAAAGATTCAAAAGGAACTTATTTACCATTTGAGTTTTTACCAGAATATAGGAATATAGCAGATGATTGGATTAGTATTTTTAATTCTAATATTCCTGCGTACGATACCCTGCCGCATATAGTCAATATAACAGGCTTACACATGATTTTATACTTCTTGAATAGATCAAGGGATATCTTGAAACAGCCTGACAGAACAAAATTTGTACTTGAAATTATGGCACCTAAAAAAACTATTATTCGTGAATTAGCTTCGGATTCTTTTATGAATAATAACAATCTCTCCAGACAAGCTATTGAGCGTTATATTAGAAATATAAAAGAAACCCCGGAATGGGAAGAAACATTAAAGCAACCTGACCCAATATATTCAGTTCAAAAACTTATGCAAGACAAATTTTTATGGCCGCCAATAAATGAAGATATTTCCCACATAGACGGTCCGGATTTCCTTCTCGAAGAATTAGTAGAAAAGGCAATAATTCGACATAAACAGCACGTTAACAACTTTCATAGGGTATGGGGAAAAGAAATCGGGCTTTCATCGAGTCGAAATAGTCAGAGGATAAGGTACGCACCCAATGATATTTTATTGAAAACTTTAGTCCTGACAAATGTCCCTAATAGGATGGAATTTAGCGAGTTTTTAGAAACTCTATATGTAAAGTATGGGTTCATTATTGGGGATAAAGAGGCAGTCGATGTAACTAGTTCAGGACAAGCGGATTTAGAAGCATTCTCAGAAAATTCCCTTAGACTAGAGCAAAGACTTTCAAGTATGGGTCTGTTAAGAAGGTTATCAGATGCTTGCGCGTATGTAGAGAATCCATTTGCAAAGGATGGAGTTTAAATGGATCAATTAAAATTAATTGGAAAAGTGGCATCAGAGTTTTTGCGGATTAATATCGGTACCGATAAGGATGACGGAATAGCTAGATTCTTATTAGATAGATTGTCTGCTGCTCAAGTATCAGTTATCTGCCAAGAGATTTTGGATGATCATCAACTTAGAGATCTAGTGGATATTAAAATCCCTGCGGAAATGGCAATTAATAATGATTTCCCTGAATCAATTATCACTTATGAGAGAACAACGGCATTGCGGCATACATATACGAATAAACCAGCGTTGCTCTTAGCGAATAATAATGATGATCAAGGTCCCTCTTTAAGAAATATTGTAACAATTGGAGCAAATGATCTTAAAGCAAATACCAAGATATGGGTTAAGATTGCTTCGGAAAATATAGTGAATGTAAATGGTAGCGAGCGATTATTGAATATATGGGAGAAAGCCTTAATAGGTCTGCTCGGCACGACAGATTGTAGCTTAGAGATGTTTAGTAACTATATTTCTTTGACAAGAGAAAAGATTCTCCAAGATGGTTCAACTCTTATAGAGGCGTTAGGGTGGGCATTGCCTGCGCTTAAAATTCCAAGAGATTCAGGATACTTTTACCGAATTCCTGAGAACAGACAAACGTATAAAAATAACTGGGCGAACTCATTCAAAGAATTAAAAGATAAAAGGAGTTATTATCTTTATAAATTAACACCAAGTAGAGATGTTATTGAGAGTGAGCAATTAAAAAACTCATTTGATGAAGTAAAGGAATACATTCCTGAATATATTCATTCAGATATATTAAACTTTATTCATTCAAAACCCGGTTGGACGAATGAATCAACCCATATAGCAAATTACGAATGGGAAAGAGAACACATTGGTTCTTTTTTTTCAGGAATTAAAATTGCAAAGAAAACTAGTCTCGCTGAAGAAACCAAACAATTTCTTGAAGATGAATTTTCAGATTTAATCACAGACGATGATTATCAGTACTTAGATCTCCTAGAAAAGAGAAAAGCGAAAGAGCCAAATGAAGAAGATATTTCATTTTACGAAAAGCATAGATACGAAATAGAAAATGACAAAAGATTAAAAGCAAAATGGGATAAATTTATTTATGGTAAGCCTATCGAGTGTACTGATTTTCTAGTGGGTTTTTTAAAAGCTATCGAAAGGTTATTTGCTCAGTCAGAAGGAAGTTATGGCAAAAAGAAAATTAAGGTAAGAACTCAAAAGAGAGATAAAAAAAGTGCATGGTTAGAACTAAATACGGATATTGGCTTGTACTTTTGCACTCGATACAAGGGCATAGACAAGGTAACTAGTTCTTTAATTGAATGGGATACCAGTTACTTGTTTAAGTATGATGAATTTATAGATATTGAGCGAAAAAAATCAAAAGGTAAGTTTTCCAAAAACCATTCAACCTCAAAGGGATCGAGACAGGTAAAGTTTTACATTGAGTTATTCTACGAAGATGAACACGGAATTGAGCAACAGTGTAAAGTGCAGTTGATCTGGGAAGGTAATACGAATGCAATTGGAACTGAACTTTATAATGATCTTCATCGATTATCAAAACACCCTTTTCAAGCTACTAGTGTATCTAAGAATCCCATAAGCAAAAAAGGAAAATTACAAGGTATTTCTTTGAATGACATATACACTCTTCAAGCAGTATACAGACAAAACAAAGGTTCCCTAGTGGGAGTTTATGAGGCTAAAAAGGACCTCCAGAAGTTATTCATAGAGGAATTGGATCTTGCTAAAAAGGAAACTCGAATTGATCAAATTGCCTATGATGAAATACTGAAATCTTGGCAAGACTTTTCCGCTTTATATACCAAAGCACTTTCAGAATGGTTAATAAGTGGGGTTACGACAGACGTACATATAATGCAGTCAAAGTTATATGGAGGTTTAATTAACACCCTATCTAATCATGCAAAAGGTGATGTCAATAGATTAAGACTCTGGTATCCAATCATGAAGTTGGGAGTAGTTGAAGTTAAGGATTCCCAACCAATTGCAATAATTCCACCTTGGCACCCTATGAGAATGGCTGGGCTAGCAGTAAAGATGCATCAAATTCAAAAGGTCGTAGAGTATCTAGTTGAAACGGACAACTTTGAGTTTGGAGATGCCAAACTGTTTTTTGAGGAATTAATTCAAGATATTGAACATCCGTATTATCCTGAAGTTTGCTTAGGATTTAAAGGGCAGGAAGTACCCGAAATACTGACTATTACCGATACATTTAATGATTACAGTCTAATGGAGATGCCTTTTATAAAGGCAAGCCAACAGGAAACGAATGAAGATCCCAGGGATGCAAGCACTAAACTGGCAAATCTATTGGAGAGATACCTTGAGCTTCAACCACACGAAGGAGCTAATCTAGGAGTTGTTTTATATAACTCCGATTCTACTAGATTACCGTTGGCAATTGTAGACTCTATTTCAAAGCTAAATAATAAGAATGACAATATCCGTTGCCAAGTAGTATTGAGGCATAGAGATACCAATAAACTAAACCAGATTTATTCTAAGATGATTGAGGGTACAGATTCTGATCCTGATATGTTTGTAGCTAGCGAAGTGACTAGTGATTTTATGGCTAAACTCCGTATTGGAGTAATGGCACATCAATCATCTGTCTCAGAAAGTGAAGAAGGTAAACCTTTCGACTTAGTGTTTTTACAAGATGTGATTTCTAGGCATGCAAAGTTTGATTGGGTAAAAGTTGATACACTAAATCAGATGCCAGATATACTTGAACTCTTTCCAGCAAGATGGTCCAAACGTCGGCCTGCTGCAAAGGATGAGTTGAAATCTATTACCTACTTAGTATGTCCAAGTCAAACAATTCAAGGATGGGAATATTTGAGATTTATTAAAAGTGTTACCCAAACTTTTGATGAGGAAAGTAATGAATACTATCTTCCATCAAGGCAGATTACATTCCAAAATAATGAAACGAAAAATATATTTGAGGAATCACATAAACTTGGGGAATGGGTTGCGAACTATGATGAATTACTAGATAGAAGGTTGCTTAAAAGTCAAGGTGTAAATGTAATTAAATACCAGCATAATAGAACAAATGGTCCGAACTTAGTTGTATCTACAACAACATCTCTGAAATTACTAAGGATTATTCTGATGAGAAAGTTTAAGGCGTTAAATCTAGGAATTAGTGATGAAGAAGTTGAGAAATTAGCTGACTACTTCATCGATGAAGCAAATGAATTGTCTGGAGATATTGTTTTAAGGGCAGCGAAATTAGGTAGATATGCAAGCGAATTAATGGGTGTAGTACTAAGCAAGTTAATTACAAGGGAAGAAGTCCAAGATCATAGTAGTATTGGGTGGTACTTTTTAGATGATTATGCCAGTTGGTTAGGTAAAAAAGAAGAACAGATAGCTGACATATTAGCAATCAGTCCTATTGAAAAAGAGGGAAAGTATTACTTACAACTTATAGTCACTGAAGCTAAGTTTGTTGATATTAAAGGCTTATCTAATTCAAAAAAGATTTCTAAAAAGCAACTAATCGATACGGTTTCTAGAATTCATAATGCCTTATTTGGAACTCCAGCACGGCTCGATAAGGATATATGGCTATCTAAGATAAGTGACTTACTTGTCGAGGGAACGATATATATGCAAAACTCGTCCATTTCAATTGAGAAATGGCGGGAGTTAATAAGAGCTGGCAAGGTAGAAATTGAAATTAAGGGATATTCTCATGTCTTTGTACCAACTGCCGGTGAAGGGTTAGATAGTATTGAAAGTGAACAAAGTGCAATAAACGAGCTTTCTAATAGCTATCAAGAGGTCTATTCAAGGGAATCTGTAAGAGAGTTACTTCTAAATATTTTAAATAATACTCCATTGTACAAAGTTAGATCTAAGTTTGCCACCGAAGTGACTTGGAGGAATCTTCCTCCGCAAGATATTAATGAAATCTCTAATGGTAGTGCAAACAATGAGCCGGATGTCATACCGGAGAGGAAGATACCTGAACAAGAGAATCAAGAGGACACATTTGATGAGGGTAAAGACAATCCAGAAGCAGGAACTAGTACAAAAGAGGTAATTAGCCCTCCTTCAACCATAAAAGAAATTGACGGTTTAAGTGAATGGATAGAAATTAACTTAAATAAAGACGGTCATAATGAAAATGATCAATTATGGTTATCTGGAGTAGTAAATGCGTTAAAGGTTGCCCTTTCAACCTATAACTTGCAAGGGAAAGTATTAGAATCCCGTCTTACACCTAATGCAGCAATTCTAAAACTAAAAGGTTCCGATAGATTAAGAGTAGAAGATATCGAAAAGAAAAAATCTCAACTATTAACCACTCACGCATTGAACATAATTAATGTATTACCACAACCGGGAGAAATTGTAGTTTTTATTGAAAGGCCTGAACGACAAACAATTTCACTAGCTAATGTCTGGAATGCACGGAAGGTTAAAGAGAATGAACAAAATACTAATTTGAATTTTGTTATTGGTGTCAAGGAAGTTGATGGAAAAATTCTTTATTTAAACTTTGGAGGCCCATTTGAAGGTCTAGAGCAACATGCACCACATACATTGATTGCAGGAGAAACAGGAAGCGGTAAATCTGTTCTAATTCAAACATTGATTTTGGATATTTGTGCTACCAATTCTGTAAATACTGCAAAAATATACTTGATTGATCCGAAATACGGAGTTGACTATCAAAACCTTGAGGATCTTCCGCATTTAGCAGAGGGTATTGTGGTTGATCAAAATCAAGCAGCCAAAATACTAGAAGACCTAGTAGATGAAATGGAGTCAAGGTATTTAAAATTTAGAGAGCTTCGAGTGCCCAACCTGAAGGAATATAATGCAAAAGTTGCGGATACAGAAAAACTACCTTTTATTTACCTGATTCATGATGAGTTCGCTGATTGGATGCTTATTGATGAATACAAGAGTACTGTATCGGCAACTGTACAAAGATTAGGAGTAAAAGCTAGGGCCGCGGGAATACACTTGATTTTTGCAGCCCAGAGGCCGGATAAGGATGCTCTACCGATGCAATTAAGAGATAATCTAGGAAACCGGCTAATATTGAAGGTAGGTAGTACTGGGACCTCTGAAATTGCACTGGGTGAAAAGGGTGCGGAAAACCTACTGGGTAGAGGTCATCTAGTTGCTAAGCTTTCTGGGGAGCCTAATTTAATCTATGCACAAGTACCGTATATATCCAGTGAAGAGATTTATGCAGTAAGTAAAATCATAAAGAATAAAAAATAATATATAGAGAAGGGGATTATAGTTCACTATCAATCCGCTTCTCTGTTTTCTATTTCTTACTGATTTCTTTTTTCCCTATAGTCTTCTTCCGTTGCGTGTTTCCACTGAGCTTCAAGTATTAGATCGGACCACATGGAACTCGAAATATTGCATTGCTTTGTATATATTTAACAGCATATGCTTCAGCTGGCTTTCGTTATAAAGCCCATCAGTATATTGCCTCTAAATTTTGCTTTACTTTATCGATGTCCACAATTATCGCGCTCCTTTCTTATAATTATAAGTATTTCACACACAAATAAATTACGGCAATTTAATTATAAGTAATTTTTCATGTCAACATCAGTTTAAATTTCCCCAAATCCATCAATTGAATTTTCCCCACTAGAGGGGACCTACAGGTCCCTAATCTAGAGATTGATCTTTTTCGTCCGGTATTTCTGATCTGAAGAACCGGCTTTCTTTTTTTCTTTAAACCGATAACTTTCTCCCTTAATATTGACCGTAGAGTGATGGAGAAGTCGGTCTAGAATAGCAGTAGCCAATACAGAATCCCCAAAAATCTCTCCCCACAGGCCGAATGATTTGTTTGATGTTAGAATAATTGAGCCTTTCTCGTATCTTTCCGCGATGATTTGGAAGAAGAAGTGAGCAGCCGTTTCATCCATTTTGCGATACCCAATTTCGTCAATGATTAAGAGATCAGGTTTTGTAAAGAGACTGAGTTTGCGGCGAATCGTATTGGTTCGATGTGCTTCTTGTAAGCTTTGTACCAGATCATGAGCTGTAATAAAGTAAACGGAATATCGTTTCGAAATGGCTTCCATCGCTAAAGCGACAGCTAAATGAGTTTTCCCAACGCCTGGCGGTCCCAAGAGGACAATGTTTTCTTGGTGTTCAATAAACTGCAGCGTAGCAAAGTCACGTATTCTTCTTTCATCAATGGATGGTTGGAACGAGAATTCAAACTGTGAAAGCGTCTTATGATACGGGAGTCGAGCTAAACGTGTTCGAGTGCGTATATAGCGATCATTTTTGGCGAAGATTTCTTCTTGTAGGAGTTTGTCTAGGAATTCTAAATAGGATATATTTTGTTTAGAAGCCTCTTCTGCATGTTGGTGGAGCACGTCTGGTACACGTACCCATCCGAGCTATTGGAAGGCTAGTTGAAGTCGTTCTTGGAGGATCATTGAAGTTTCACCTCCTAATCCGTCAATGCTTCATACACGGATAAAGAACGCTGAATCACTTCGGGTGTTGAAACGGAAACGAGACGGGGGATAGGTTGGGGAACCATTTGACCGTTCGTTTTTCGAATCCCCTCGAAGTGTTTTTTATTAACCGCTACTTGGTGCCGACCATCGCTTGCTTTTACATGTTCAGTGATGAGAGTGTTATCGTAAAAGAACCGTAAAACGCTAGTTTTCTCATCTTGAATGTGAACAAGGTACCCAATGTATTGAAACGGCACAGAATAACGGTTTCCTTGATAAGAAACCAATGAATCATTCGAAACCTTACGAGCATGCCTTTCGGCATATTCATAGGGAGTCGGGTTCTCTCTTCTTAATGATTCCTTTCGAAGACGCATGGATGGCATTTCATGTGTGGTTCCATGAATGCGTACATTTGCAACCGTATCAAGCCAGTGACGAACTTGCTGATTCAGATCATTCAAGCCGTTGAATGTGCGGATACGTGGCCAGAAATTTTTTCTTATGTATGCGACACCATTCTCGACCTTTCCCTTCGTCCGAGCACGGTAGGGTCTGCAACGCTGTAAGATAAAATCCATGATGGGTAGCAAACCGAGCAAATCGTTCATTCCAAATCACCTGCCCTCGCTCATCCTGGCCGATTACAACTGTTTTCATATTGTCATATAAGCAAGTTTCCGTTATTCCCCCGAAGTATTCCATTGCTCGAGTATGGCATCCCATCAGAGTCTCCAATTTCTCATTCTGCGTAAATTCAACTTACATCATACGAGAGTATCCCAGAACCATTACAAAAGCGTAGATCCGCTTTTTCTGCCCCATCCAATCAACACGGAATGTTCCCCAGTCTACCTGGGCTTGTTTACGTGGTGGAGTTTCAAAACGCTCCGTTGCCTTGGAAACGACCGTAGGTCGAATGGGATTCATGAACAGGCGTAAAGTGGTTATTCCTCCCGAATATCCTTGCTCCTTGATTTCATCCAATAACACGATTGCGTTCAGACAACCTTCCTGCATTCTTTGGCGAATATAGGTCTTGAAAGGATCTAGTATGCATCTACTTGAAGGTTTTCGCTTGTAGATCTTTGCCTCTGATTCCTTCAGCCATTTACGGATTGTCTTTCGATCCCTCCCTAACTCGTTGGAAATTTGAGTGATCGTCATTCCTCTCTGTTTCATATCCTTAATCACAAAAAACTTCCCATTCTTGACCAAGTTTCTCTCTCCTCTCGGAGAGATTGTCTGATGTAAGTGGGGAATTTTCAATTGATTATATTGAGGATTTTACAACTGATGTTCACACTAATGAGCACGGTGGTCAACATTTTGATTGACATTCAAATTAATTATAGTTCTCTTGTATTTCTTTAATAAATATATTTGTTTTAATTACACATTCTCTTAAAGAAATTACCATTCTCCATAATTCATTATCCGTCTTGGCTTTAAAGTTGTGTATTTTATTAAATACAGAAACAATCATAAGTAAAAATAATAATTTAGTTCATTGAGATGATTTAATGTACCATATGAAGCAAAAGAAGCCATACCGAATAAAACTGGTTTATAGTCTTTATCTTTCTCAAATGGAAATGCAATCGCGCCTAATTGGCAACAATAGTATGCACCATGTGAAATACCTGAATAGAATCGATAAGATTCAGATCTAAATTTGCAAAAATATTGAACAAGATGATTCGGAAGGCCAAGTTTAGATTCCAATTGGCTTAACCTTTCATTGAGATGCCTAATTCTGAAGTTGTCACGCCAAACTGAAGTCGAGGTTATTTCATTGACTCCCTTACTATACTTAATCATTTGCTCGATACTTTCTGAAATTATTATTGCGATTGAAATTAGTTCAAAAAGAGGCCTTAATATTAACCTAGCGGAGCTATCTAATCCATTTTCCACCAAGTTAATAACTGAACATGAGTAGTTTGTAATTTGAACAAGTAAATTACCAAGAATTTCATTAGGATTAATTTTATAATTGCTAGCCCATTCCTCTGGTAAAGGACCTTTATGAACACCTTCCTGATTAATTGCCAAGCTTAGTGCTCCGATAGTAACAATGGATAAATAGGCTAATGAGGATTCTTTATTAAAGTATTTTATTATTAAATCCATACTATTTTTCCTTTGTCCTCGAATAAATGTAAGAGTGTTATCAAGTTCACGCAAATTCATATGAAAATCTGAAGAAGTGTCAGCTCTTAAATAGAGCTTATGTTCCTTTAAAGTCTTAGATATCAAATTTCTAATAGTTTTATCGTCAATATTTCTCATGGAGATCCCTCAATATGTCATTTGGTATGGTGGAAAGTGTTTTATTGGTTGTTGTAAAGTTTGGAGAAAAGAAATCCTCATTATGGTAATTATAGGTAAAATTCGGCTATTTTATAACCGAGTTTTTTGTAATCAGATCAGATAATAAAAGAAGTAGGGAAACTAAGGAAAAGAAATATTCTTAACAAAAAAATTGACTTTCCGACCCGTTACGGAGGAACCTAAATATTTACGGCCCTCCTGGTAGAATTGAATACGGAATGGGCAAACATGGAAATATATAGCGTTTGTTGATGTGAGTTAATGTAAAGTTAGGGAACATAAGGAGCTGCCACCGGACTTTTTGTCTATCGAGAGCTTTGTGGATCTTCATAATTGACGTATGAAAAAATGAAGTTGAAGGAGAAAGATCAATGATTAATAAGGTCGGAAAAATCACCATATATGTGAATGATCAAGAACAAGCAAAGGACTTCTGGTTAAATAAAATGAACTTTGTACTAAAATTTGAACAACAACTTGGCCCAAATGCATCTTGGATTGAAGTAGGCCCTGCTGAAAACGAATTTACAACATTGGTTCTTTATTCGAAATCATTGATGGAAAAGCAAAACCCGACAAAAGTTGCTCATCCCAGCATTCTATTTAGCACAACGGATATCGAATCTGCTTATGAAAAAATGAAACTAAATGGAGTAGTAGTAGATGACATGTTAAGAATGCCCTTTGGAACGATGTTCACTTTTAAGGACCAGGACGGAAACGAATATATATTACGGGAAGATAAATAGAAGGGACGGAAAACAAAAGTGAAGTCAGCGCAGGGAGTAGACATGTTGGAGCGGGTACGGAACATATGCAGGCCGTTGCCGGAAGTGGAGGAGTTGATTGATGGTTTCGGTCATAATGTGTTCAAGGTAAAGGGGAAATCGTTTGTCATGATGGGTGAGAACGATGGCGTGCCTGGCCTATCCTTAAAATCCGATAAGGAACAGCAATACTTGCTTCTACAGAAAGGCGGTTATGTCAAAACGCCTTACATCGGACACCACGGCTGGGTTTCTCTTGATCACACGGCGGTTCCTGATTGGAACGAGGTGGCTAGCTTAATCAAGGAAGGGTATCTGCTCGCAGCACCCAAGCGGCTCGTAAAACAGGTGCTTGAAGTAGAGTAAACAGTGATAAGGCGCAGTCAAGTTGTCCATTTATGTGAACGAAATGGAAAGAGCTCGGTTTTCCTGTCCCAGACACAAGAGAAAGCCCAACTCATTCCTGAGTCCGAAGAGCCGGGCTTTTTCAATGTGTTTAGCTGGTTTCCCATCCGAGTGCTTTCCTTGTATTAGTCAGCGGTGTCAAAAGACTAATAATTAGAATCTTTAAAAAGTAATTGTATGACTGTGGGGGAAATGATATATACTGGATTTATACTGCAAAAAATTGGAAGTGCGAATCGCATCAAATATCCAAACGAGGTGAAGAACATGAAAAAGGTAATTAGTATCGCAACTGCTCTCAGCCTTGCCGTTCCACTTATGAGCGCATCGATGGTATCAGCGGCACCTGCACCAACGGCCCATGACTACAACAAGGAAATCCAGGTGAATCAATTCCGTCCACATGGCGGGGACAAAGCGGAAGTGGAAGACTTTTTTGCGGAATTTGTTAAGAATATTGCGAATTCAAAAGAGGTGGAAAAACTTCTGGCGGCTGATTCTCAAACGAGAACAGCAGTGCAGGAATACCTAGCGGGCCTGTCACAATTCAAGGAAGTGAAGGTCGTGGAAGCGAAGGTAGAAAAGCTGTATAAGGTTGCTGATTACGATGCTTTCACCAACTATCGTGCCATTGCCAAATTCAAGTACCTTGGCTACACGAAGGACAATAAGATTATCGAAAAGACGGATTACATAGGAATGGCGAAGTTGGGCAAGGAAACAACGGACTGGAAGATGTGGGGACTGGTTTGGCAGGATACCGGAATCGATGTCTCGGATGTGAAGCTGTTCCAGCTCGAAAAGCCGGCCAAGGGTGAAGAGATCTGCGTCATCACGACCGATGCAGGAGTGATCAAGCTGAGGCTGTTCCCCGACAAGGCTCCGAAAGCGGTCCAAAATTTCAAGGAGCTTTCGGAAAAGGGCTTCTACAATGAGCGTTTGTTCCACCGCGTGATCAATGATTTCATGATCCAAATCGGCGGCAAAGAAGAAACGCCGGAGGAAAACGAGACGATCTTTGGTGGCGCGTTTGAAGATGAGTTCAACCGGGACCTGTTCCACTTCAGAGGGGCGATCAGCATGGGGAACGAAGGACCGAACTCCAATACCAACCATTTCTTCATCGTACAAAGTCCGAATGTAGATCAGCAGTACCTGGATCTGTCTGCACTGCCGTTGAATGCGGAAGCGAAGTATCAGGAGATTGGCGGCCGCGCATATCTGGATAACCGTCACACCGTATTCGGACAAGTATTTGAAGGAATGGAAGCAGTGGACAAGATCGCTGCTCAGAATACGGATGAGAACGGACTGCCGCTTAAGGACGCGATGCGTATCTTGAAGATTGAATTTGTGAAATACGAATAATGTATAGGGAGGGGCTTGGCACGTGGTGTCGAGCCCCATTTTTATTTCGTGGGACCAAACAACCGAGAATGGATCATGCAGCGACTGGGATGATTTTGCATCTCATGTACGATCACGTGCGTCCTTCTTATGAAGTAGGGACAAGGTCCGGAAACTTACTTAATTAAACAATGGACGTACCCCCAAAGACCGAACACGAAAATAAAATTTCTTTCTTGTCACATTCTGCACCCCATCCCCGTCATACCGGTACAAAAAACGAAAGGGATGATTCAAATGGAAAAATACGATGTGGCCATTGTCGGCGGGGGAGTCGCGGGATTAACAGCTGCGATCTATGCAGCAAAGGCAGGCAAGCAAGTGATAATCATTGAAAAACAGGATCGCTTAGGCGGTCGAGCGATTACGAATAAGAAAGAAGGAGCTTACTTCAGCTTAGGAGGGCATGCCTTGTATCGTGGAGATGCTCATGCTACGTTCCGTGAATTAGAATTGAATCTGCCAGGAGATCAACCTTCCATCGATGCCTATGGGATTTGGAAAGGAAAATTGAGCGTTCTACCTATGGGAGTTACATCCTTATTCACCACCCCCCTCTTATCCTGGAAAGGTAAAATGGAGGTAGCTGCTTGGCTTACGAAATTAGCAAAGCTAGATACTCATCAATATGATCAAATCAGTCTCCGCGAATGGATTGAAACAAATTTACAAGATCCCATGGTTCGAAATGTATTTTACTCTCTGCTGCGAACAGCAAGTTATGCGATGGCTCCTGACTTACAAGCTGCCGGACCAGTTTTAAAACAACTTCAAAACTCCATGCAAGGTGTCTTGTATCTAGATCGTGGCTGGGGCACACTGGTCGATGAATTAAGGAAAAAAGCATCTGAATACGGGGTGCACTTTTTAACGAAGAACAAGGTCAATCGTATCGAACATCAGAACGGTATGGTACAACATGTCCTTTGTGAAGACGGAACGAAAGTAAGGGCGAGAAATATCATCGTCACAACTTCGCCAGCGATCACTTACGAGTTGGTGCCCCATGCGGAAGCAACCGCTCTCCATACTTGGAAAGAACAGGCGATTGAAATCACAGCAGCTTGTTTAGATGTAGCTTTGCGCCGACTTCCAAAACCGAAACAACAATTTGTATATGGAATCGATCAAACGGTCTTTCTCTCCAATCAATCGCGCGCAGCTTACCTAAGCGAAGATGGGGCACAAGTCATATCCTTGCTCAAGTATCAAGGAATGGAGACAAATTCAGAAAAAGATTTACAAGAATTGGAACAAACCTTGGATTTGGTGCAACCAGGCTGGCGGGACGAATTAGTTGTCAAACAATACCTTCCCAAGATCACAATTTGCCATGACTTTATGCATGTAAAACGTCAAGAGAACCCAGGGCCCGCTGTCCCGGAAATGAATGGGTTATATGTAGCAGGAGAGTGGGCTTCACACGGTGAACTTCTGGTCGATGCTGCGACAGCAAGCGCCAAAAGAGCTGTACAGCATATACTCTCGCATGAGGAAATGGAGAGAACCTCCTATGAGCATCGAAACATTGTATAATTTGTATAAAACTCCTTTTTTTTCATTAGCTTATCGGATGCTGGGGAGTGTTATGGATGCAGAAGACATTGTACAAGAAGCCTTTCTTGCATATGATCAGTTGTCCGATTCTTCTGTCATTCAAAATGAGAGGGCATTTTTATACAAAATCGTAACGAATACGAAAAGGCCCGGAAGAGATGAGCCAGGCCGAGATGGAGCAGGTGAAGCGCAAGGAGGGAGAGCGGATCCTGGCGCAGATCAAGCAGGACCAGTATGTGATTGCGCTAGCGATCGAGGGGCAGATGTGGTCGTCGGAGAAGCTGTCTGCTGAGCTGGATAAATTGGCGCTGCACGGGCGTAGTCAGGTGGCGTTTGTGATTGGAGGGTCGCTGGGGTTGTCGGAGCAGGTGTTGAAGCGGGCGGATGTGCAGCTGTCGTTTTCGAAGATGACCTTTCCGCATCAGTTGATGAGGTTGGTGTTGGTGGAGCAGGTGTATCGGGCGTTTCGGATTGCGCGGGGGGAACCTTATCACAAGTGACGGCGAAAAATTGGGTAGAAAGTTCGGCTCGCCATACATTCACCCTGTTCTTGATCATCCTAATAAATGATAATTGGAGTAACGAACATGATTGAGAGGGGGAAATGCCGTTTACATACCAGGTCAAGCTTAAGTGAGGGACGTTGTAAGCACAAGAGCGTAAGTAAATCCACAGGTGAAAACAATGAGTGGTTTAATTGTAAGGAAAATGAAAAAATCTCATCAGAAGTCGATTGCTGCTTATCCCAGAGGAACGCCAATGACAAGCGAAGAGGTGATCCTCGTCGCAATCATGCCAATGGCACTCGCCCCCTTGTCCGCATTAACCAATTTCATCGCAACAGCTAAACCGATGGCGATGAAGGCGCCGGCGCCGCAGCCAGTCAAAAGGCGGAGCGTAAACAGCAACGGGAAGCTATGGCAGGGAAAGATCAGGATGTTACCTGCCGCAAACAGCGCTAACGTTATCAACATCGCTATCTTACGATCCATTTTTGCCGTAAGGGCGATGAGAATCGGGCTGCCAATGCCGAAGCCTAGTGCGAAGGAAGTCACCAGCTGTCCCACCGAGGAGAGCGATACGTGGAGATCGTCAGAAATCATCTTGATGATGCCTGCGACGATGGATTCCACCGTCCCCAGAAGAAAGCCGCCGAAAGCCAATACGTAAATCAATCTATTGTTCATGTTACCCTCCCGAAGTAGCCAATAAATAAGGAACAATCCAAGCAGCGCGCGATGCTGGTCTAAACCTAGGATAAGATCCCGGCTAATCATCGTGAAGTAGGCAATTTTTATTGTTATGGTACACTTTTATGTACCGGCTGCGAAGCTGGAGCGATTGGATTTCGTACATGGACAACACGATCGCGTCAGGGGACGAGTAAGAACCGAGATATATCGAATTTCCCTTCTAGCAATCAAATCTATATGATTATTCATACACAATCGCCCGAAGCGGGGTAGAGTTCAGCGCTACGTTGGGGAGGCAAGCTGTTGCAGGATTGCTCTTTCTCGAAACCGCGGAGCGTCTGGGTGCGAATGTTCATTATCGACTTCGATAGCGGGGAAGGAGATTGGTTTGGCTGCAATGGAGGTAATTGATGAAAAAATAAGAAATTCCCCTCTGAAGATACCAGAAGGGAATCTTGCTATGATTACTAGAAAGGTCAAAATCGTAACTACTTGCTAGAGTACATTTTAGTTTTTGTGTATTCACTTTGAGTACTTCAAAACGACGATGCCTTCGGTATATGGAATTGCCTCGACAAGATTAAGATTCGAAGGGCTGTTTATTTCCTTGAATGGAGACAAACCCGCACCTAAGACAACTGGGTTGACGATAAGATGAAACTCATCGACGAGACCAGATTTGATGAGCGATGATGCAAAACCTGCACCGCCGAACGCAATGATATTTTTACCAGATTCCTGCTTGAGTGCAAGTATCTCGTCGACGAGTTCGCCTTTTGCAAGTGTATTATTATTCCATACAGACCTAGTAAGTGTTTTTGTAAAAACAACTTTACGAGCATTTGTCAGACTCTTTGCAAAGTGAGATTGGGGATTGTCTGGTCTTTGGGCCAGCGCAGCCCAATGATCGTTAAATCCTTGCATTGCCATTTTCCTACTGAGCAAAACGCAATCAATAGATGCCATGAGATCAGTGTGATATTGTCTTAGTTGGGTATCCCAAGTCCAATCGTCGCCATAATTCCATACCGCCCAGCCCATATTACCGTCTCTATCGGCAACGTATCCATCAATTGACATCTGCATCTGTAAAAGAAGTTTTCTCATTGTTTTCCCTCCATAACTCCTTCAAATTGTTCCTTTGCCCATTGTTCCAATGTGGTTTTAGTCGTGTTCTCGGGTGATCTTATTTCCAAGGTCATGGAGTTCCCTTTATTGAAGCTGCTCGCAGTTTCCATGACAGCTTCTGCAAAACTTGAGGAAACGCCAGCAGTAATCATGGCCGTGTACGCCTCCTCAATGGGAACTTGTTTATATTTAACCTCTGGTTTTCCAAGAGCTGAAGCAAGGATTTGGGTAGCTTCGGTCATCGTGTAATCACGCGCACCCTGTAATTCACGAACATGAACCTGAGGAAAAGTATCAGCGGTAAGTGCCTCTACCACCTTTTCTGCGATATCCCTGCAGGAGATCATAGGCATAGCAGCATCAGCCCGAAAAGCGGTCACAAAAGAGCCATTTTCCGCTTGTTCGCGAAAGCCAAGCCCTTTGAGGAAATTTTCCATAAAAAAAGCGCAGCGGAAAGACATGAACTTCTTAATGCCAAGTTTGTTCAAATGCTCCTCCATCATGTATGCACCCCAAGCACTGGTTTTCAGATGGTCAGGGTCGACAAGGCCAACTAAGGAACTCAGTATACCACTCGTTGAACATTTGTAGTTTGAATGGCTTTGGCCAACTTCTCCCCGATTTCGTTTTTACGTTTGTGAAGGTCAGGAGCTTGCATGTCAATCGGGATCATGACATAGACACCGTCTGCACCGGAAACCGCTTTGAGAAGCTCATTTTCATCATCAATCGAAACACCAAGAGAACGTGATACTTTTCTTACAGTATGTCCCCTGTCCTCAAGCTGCTGAGCCACGATTTTCCCAACATCGCTCGTAGCTCCTATTACGGTGTAAATTTTCATGGCAATTTTCATTCCTTTCGTCCACTAAAGATTTGAATTTTTAGTTTCAAAATGCAACTGAAAAGAGTATAATATTGGATGAGTAGCAAGTCAAGGAGGTTGAATATGAAGCAAGTTCAAGAGAGACGGTCTCAATGTCCTATTAATTTTTCACTGGAGATGCTCGGAGATGCTTGGTCACTGCTCATTATTCGAGACATTATTTATTCTGGCAAGAAGACTTATGGTGAATTTCTAGAGTCAGGCGAGGGGATTGCTCGGAATATTCTTGCCACTCGATTAATGCAATTACAGCAAAAGGGATTACTTAAAAAGCGAGATCATCCTACAGATAGACGAAAAGATATGTATGAGCTGACCGAAGATGGGCTTGATGTCATCCCAATTCTCCTCGATATGGCTGAGTGGGGCTCTAAACGTGGGGATACAACCTCTCCTCTGAAGTGGCTGGAAGCCGTGCGAGCTCATCGTGAGGAGATTATTCCAATCATTCGCACAACGGTACGCAATGGGGGGTCAGTTTTCAATGGCCCTGACAGTGTTGTTGACAAAATTTCTGCGAAGGACTGGATGTAGAAAAGTAAAAAGTATCACCGACACCCCAGTCGGTCATCATGATTAGCTGGGGTTTTCTGAAGTTGAGTACAGAGCATGGGGGGTATTGGTGGTTTGGGTTTATCTGGATTCATTTGGTTCGAGAGCTTTCCGGCTGATCGGGATACAGGTTGGTCACACGGAATTACCATGCAAGATGATTTCCGTATTTACTCCGGTCCAGCGATCATACAACCTGAGCAATTCAGCTTGATAAGCATCAATTGATTACCCGGTTAAACCAGCATCAGATGCTTGAGCGCCATAGAGCCTATCGAAGCGGCTCCGCAATTCATCCCATTCCATTAGCCCATTCCCCCATATTCGGATTCGAGTAAAGCATAGAGGAGGAGCGGGACTAATTACAAACTTGACTTCGGTGAACGATTAGGAAGGGATTATGGAGAATCGGGGCCGCTGCTTCCGCTTTCGTGGTTTCTGGCAGTAGTTCGGTAAGCTCTATTGCAGAGCTGAATTGCAAAAAACGCAAGTCGCTTTTGAAGCTCGGAATGCCGCCGCGCGGCACACTTAGGCGTGTTTTTCGCCGATAGCTCCGTTAAGCTGAGCCTTATCATAAGTGACGGCGAAAAATTTTGTTGGAAATGAGTTTGGGAACTGTTGTGGGACGTGTGGGATAGTGTAATTAGGAGCCTCTAAGGCCTTTGGTCAAGACCCCATTGAGTAGACTTTGTAAAAAGCCTCTAGGTTTCATTCATGAAGCAACTATAGCTTGGAAGTGATATCATGACTTACCTAAGGAACAAAACAAAGTACATGGGTAGGGAGTTTAACAAAGATTTCAAGTTCCTTAACTAGGCTATTATCTCATAACAATCAAAATGGAAAGCCCCTTCTGTTTCTTTCGGCAGAAGGGGTATTCGTTCAATGAGTAAATGCTTCTGCATGCAGGACTATCTTTTGTACAAATAGGGGTAGTTAGCGTCTGATGGATGGAAATCCGTGTTCCTTCGCTCGCCAAGCAACAATTAATGCTAAAAGCGAGAGAATAAATAATACCCATGGGAAGGAGGCGACACCAAGTGTTTCAATAAGGATGCCTCCTGTTAGACCACCACCAGCTATAGACAAGTTCCAGACGGTCACGTTTATAGATTGAGCTACATCTACACCATCATCTCCAGCAGCTTCAGCAAGTGCGGTTTGCACCAAAGTTGCCGCACCACCATACGTTAGACCCCACATAGCAACGATCAGGCAGATTACGAGAGAGTGACTGCCACCGATACCCAGTGCAAGGGATGATAAGGTAAAGCCAATGAGACTAATCAGGACTAAAAACCGCAACCACCTATCAATTAGTACACCAATGATCCAGATGCCGGCAAGTGCTGTAATGCCGAAAATGAGCAGTACCAGATCAACATGTTGCGCAAGCCCGGCAGGAGCAAGATAAGGTGCAATATAGGTGTAGAGAATGTTATGAGCCAACATCCAAGCCAAGATGACAAATAGTACGGGGCGTACCCCTGGTGTGGTGAAGACTTTGAGGACAGGGATTCGTTTGTGAGCGGCTTGTCCAGGGTAATCAGGCACTTTCCAGAGCACCCAGGCAATCAGCATGAGGGTCAGCAGGGACATGATTCCGAATACAGAACGCCATCCCACGAGCGTGCCGAGAAATGTTCCGGCAGGAACACCGAAAGTCAGAGCAAGTGGTGTGCCAACCATAGCGACTGCCATACCCCGTCCCTTATGTTCATCGGATACCATCCGGCGAGCATAGCCAGCAATCATTCCCCATGAAACACCGGCAGATACGCCTGCAAAAAAACGGGCAACCAACGTTAAGGTATAACTGGAGGAAATGGCTGTGACACTATTGAAAACAAGAAAGCCACAAATGGCCAGTAAAAGGAGAGGGCGCCGACGCCATCCGCGTGTAGCAGCGGCCAAAGGAATAGCAGCCACAAGTGAACCGAGAGCATATAAGGTGACGAGTTGTCCGGCTAAAGCTTCTGATACATCAAGCCCTTTGCTTATTTGGGGCAACAAGCCTGCAGGAAGAGTTTCCGTAATAATCGAGACAAATCCAGTCATCGCCAAAGCAAGCAATCCAAGCCAGGGGAGACGTTCAGACGATATGTCAGGTGAAACGCTTCTCTTAGATGTAGTATTAGACATTAGTTCTGCTCCTTAAATGATATTTTTAGTAAAAAATAATGAAATATGAAAATGTTCATTTCTCCTTCTTTTCCTTATCACATTAATTATGGATCGAATGGTCTATATATTAAACGAAGCGACTAATCCTTGTCAATGACTTGTGGATCGAATAGTATATAATTATATTTTGAAAGGAGTTGTTGTTATGGCCAGAACAGGACGTCCCCGCAATTTTGATCGAGATGAGGCTATATGGAAAGCCATGATGTTGTTTTGGGAACATGGATTTGAATCTACTTCCTTGGCGCAACTCCGAACAGTGATGGGGAATATTTCAGCAGCCAGTTTTTATGCAGCCTTCGACTCCAAGGAATCCCTATTCAGAGAAGTGATAGACAGGTATATTGCTACTTTTGGACAGGTTACGGTAAGTCTTGTTGATCGCTCTCTTACACCAAGAGAAGCCATAGAACAGGCGTTGCGAGGATCAGCTAAAATGCAGACAGAAGAAACTCATCCCTTGGGCTGTTTATTGGTTCTCTCTGCAAGCACATGTTCTTTAGAAAATGCTCACATTCGTGAAATGCTCGCCAAAGAACGGGCGCTGACACGGAGCCGGCTGCTTGATTGTATCCAGCGTGCAGTCTCTGATGGAGAGCTGCCCACGTCCACAGATATCATCATGCTGACGGCTGTATTTGAGACTTTTCTCCTCGGGATATCGACACAATCTAGAGATGGCGTATCTTTTGCGACAATGGATGCGGCTATTACACAAGTAATGGGAATCTGGGATACATTAGCACAGTAGCTCGAACGCTTGGTAGTAGATTAACAATCGTTTATAGGAAAATAGATGATCATCATAAGGTTTAAGAACTGATGTTGAAATAATTCCAAGCAAAAAAACCTCGTCATAATAAACGAGGTTCTTGAAAAATCTTGTGATAGTTTTAATTCAATCACCCTAATTTCCCGAAGCGACAGTTTCTTGGCGCCCACATCCTCAAATAAAACTTCGCCGATAGCCCCGTTAAGCTGAGCCTTATCATAAGTAACGCAAATTTTTTTGTTTTTCTGGCTCAAACAGAAGAAAAAGCCCAGCTTAATCCTGATTACTGAGAGCTGAGCTTTTCCAGAAAACTAGTATCTAGATCTACCTCTTTTGCTACTTTTAGAGCAGAAACATTACATGCTGTTGGTGTGCCGCCTCCTGCGATAACGCTTAAGCAGCTGCATTAGTTAATCCAGCAGGCAGCAGAACCAACTGACGTTGCAACAGATGCACCAGCTACAGTAGTACCAACCACAGGAATGGAACTTGCAACATCAGCTGAAGTCAGAGCAGTTGCCTCTGAACGTTAATTGCTCAGACAGCAGCAGATGCGAGTGGAATCAAAAAGCCTGTTTTGTGGCGGTGCCTTTGTTGTACTCCTGGCGAGGAGTACAGACAAATATAACAGGGAAGGGGAGCGTCCCATATGGTACGTGCTATACCCCAACTTTGCTCATTTCCTTAATCTTTTTCCAGAGCGTCGTTCGGCTGATTCCGAGGATTTCCGAGAGAATCTGCTTGTTTCCTCGGTAACGCTGATGCAGTTCATGAATGATCTGCCGCTCCATCTCTTCGAGCGGCCCGATCCTTAACCGTAGTTGCTTGCCGTCGTCATCCTCCTCTTCCGATCGCTGACTCATCTGATCCTGAAACACCATGCGTCTTTCTTCCGGCGAAGAGACGGTCCCGATGGCTACGAAGCGTTCAATGACATTCTCCAGCTCCCGGACATTGCCCGGCCAGTCATAAGACAGTAGCATCTCCCAGGTCTGGCTGTCAAAAGAGAGTTGGGTGCCGTTGTACTTTTTGAGAAAATACTTCACCAGCAGCTTGATATCCTCTTTGCGCTGCCGCAGGGCGGGTAGGGTGATCTGCAAAATATTCAGGCGATAATACAGATCGGAACGGAAGTCGTTCGCCTGAACGGAAGCCTTCAGATTCCGGTTGGTTGCCGCGATAATGCGAACGTCAACCGGAATGATCCGTTCCCCGCCGACGCGCATGACTTCTTTTTCTTGCAGGACACGCAGTAGGCGGGATTGCAAGGAAATCGGCAGTTCCCCGATCTCGTCGAGAAACAGGGTACCCTCATGCGCCATTTCAAAGAGCCCCGGTTTCCCCCCCTTCTTGGCACCGGTAAAGGCGCCTTCCTCATATCCGAACAACTCCGATTCCAACAGATTTTCCGGCAAGGCGGCGCAGTTGATAGCGATAAACGGGCCATCCTTGCGACCGCTTTCGTTATGAATGCTCTGGGCGAACAATTCCTTACCCGTTCCGCTTTCTCCGATGATCAACACATTGCTGTCGGTTACGCTGTAATGCTTCGCGATCTCCACAGTCCGCTTGAAAATGTCGCTCTCATGAATGATGTTGGCGAAGGTATATTTGGCATAAAAACGCCGATTGTACAGTTCGCTGCGAATGCGCGAGGTAAACTGGGTCACCTTGTTGATCTCCTGGAAGGTGATCACAATGCTCTCTGGACTATCATCGATCGGGATACGGTTGACGACATAATTATTGTTACCGATTGATATAACCATTTGCGTCGCTTCGCTGCCGTCTCCGTACAGCTTTTTTAGGAAGGGATACTGGATCTTGCTCAGGTATTTCCCGATCACTTCTTTGGGGTCAAGGCCGATCGATTTGGACGCCATATCGTTAAAAACCGTGATCTGACCGCTTTCATCGGTTGAGATCACGCCGTCGAAGGCATAGGAAATGATCGTTTGTAAATGCTTTTGCCGTAGCTTTTCCTTTTCATACAGCGTATAGACCTCATGGGCACGCTTCAAGGCTTCACCAATCGCATCAACAGTCGAGTTAACAATGATGCAATCAATTCCTAAATGGAAAGCGGTTTTGGCGACACATTGGGCAGTTGCCACAATGATGTCCGGCTTGCTCCCGGATGCCAATGCTTTGAGGTGACCGTTAATATCCTCTTCGTTTTCGTACGGGAGGAGGTTGATGCGAATGGACAGTATCTCCTCGAAGAAAGAGAGGTCATACACGGAATGGTTCTCAGCATGATCGATAAAGACGATCTCATTGGAGGTCTTCTTGGCTTCCGAAAAGGCGACCAACAGATCAAAACTGGTGATGTTCACTTTTACAACAGGAACGTCCAGTTTCTGTGCGAGCAGGTCTGCCGTTGCTCCTCTGGCGATTAACAGATTGACCTGGTCCTCCTCCAGCATCCTACGTGCGAGAAAAAGACCTCGCTGCAACGCGCCTTCCTTGATTAGGAGAGGGGATTGCAAAGAAAGGGCGGCTTCGCTAACCAATTGCGAAAATCGTTGTGAAGGAGAAATTACCCCGATGTTCATCATTTTCACCCACTTTTTAATAAAGTTGAAATTGAAAGCGATATCAAACACTGTTTATAGGGAATGTAAACAATATTTAATAAAAAGTCAATTTTCTGAACCTTAAAAAGGTGAGGGAACGCAAACTATTCATAATGCGAACAATCCGCTGTTAAGATTTTGAACGAATTGAAAGGATGAATGTCTACGAATGTATGCGCTTTCGTGATTTGATAAACATTTATCTAATTGGCACAATATTTGCATTTTTCCCTTTCCACATCACTGGTAGTGACGATAAGGGGGGAATGCGGATGATGCCCGATTAGCGAAAGAAGATGATGGACTGCCAAACGAAAAATGAGCAGAGGAGTGTAGTAATACATGGCAAAGATTGCACCGGAAACCAAAGTGGCTTCCACACCTCCCCAACACCGGGGAACCAAACTGAGCATGTCCGAACGAGTTGCTGACTTATACAGTCGTTATTTCCCTGATTCCATGATTTTTGCCTTATTGTTGACCTTGATTGCGATGGTTCTGGCGGTTCTGCTCACAGACAGCGGACCCATGGAGGTAATGGAGCACTGGTTTACCGGATTCCCGTGGATGTTCACGTTCGCCTTCCAGTTGATTTTGACCTATGCGGCTGCGCTGGTGATTGTGGAAGCCCCGGTAGTCGGGAATCAGATCATCAAAATTGCGCGCCTGGTCAAAAAACCTTCGACAGCGTATGTCTCGACTGCTCTGATTGGGGGCATCTCCTCCCTGTTGGGCTGGTATATCGGACCGGTTGTAACCGCCACCTATGCACGGGCCATCGGTCAGACTAATGACAAGGTTGACTATCGATTGCTGTCTGCAATTGCGTATTCTTCGTTTGTCGTCTGGATCGGTGGCTTGTCGGGTACGATTCCACTCTTCGTCGCGACGGAAGGTAAACTGACTGATCTGTTGGGCGGCATCATTTCGTTGGACAAGACCGTGTTTACGCCGATGAACATGATTACGATGGGTGTTACGGTTGTCGTGATCGCGGTGATTTTCTACTTCATCGGAAAGAACAAAAAGGTAGTGGTAAGCTACAATGACCTGCTGATCGACAAATCGCAAGCCAAAACCGATGAAAAAGAATCGGCTCCTGCTGAAAAGGTTGTTCTGAACACATTCGCCGACAAGGTGAACCACTCCCGTCCGATCATTTGGGTTGTGGGACTGATCGGTGTCGCGTACTGCCTTTATTATTACATCTCGGAAGGTTATAAGGGGCTTAACCTCAACACCATCGCCTTCCTGATCATGTTCCTGGGCTTCATGATCCAGAAAAATGCGTTGGAATACGCCAAAGCATTCGGACGAAACATGGCGGCAAGCACCTCCATCGCTGTTCAATTCCCGCTGTATGGCGGTATCGCATCCCTGCTGACAGGAACAGGATTGGCTGAAGTGTTCTCCCAATGGGTGGTCGATGTCTCGACAACCGCTACTTACCCGATGCTGACATTCCTGATGGAGGGCTTGATCCACCTCTTCATCCCGTCTGCCGGTTCGTTGTTCACGGCGACAGGCCCTGCCTTCATTCCGGCGGCCCAACACCTGGGCGTAGAGATTCCGCGCGCTGTCATGGCGATGAACTACGGGGAAGCCTGGACTACACTCATTCAGCCGTTCTGGGCCCTGCTGTTCATGCCGATCCTGGCTGTGGGCACCAAGCTGACTGTTCGTGACTTCCTTGGTTACTGCTTGCCGATTTTAATCGTCGTGGGCGTTCTGTGGATCGTGGGCATTACCTACCTGCCGATGTAAGGAGCAGGCAAGTTAGAAAGTGAGAAAGTTAAGAAAACGAACGGTGAACTGTTAAAAAAATAAACATTTTCTAATTGCGCTTTTCCCAAACTCCGATAAACACGCACTTTTCTGACTTGGCACACTTTTTGCTGTAATACATGACCAATGGTTCAATTTACAAAACAATCGTAGTGGAGGGATTTGCTCATGGATCATTTCTTGAACCCAGCTCAACCTGAGGATTTGGACTTTCAATACGTACTATACGAAAAGGAAAACGGAGTGGCGAAGATCACCATCAACCGCCCGGAGGTTCACAACTGCCTGAACTTTCCAACTCTTCGCGAAATGGCGCGTGCGTTCGAGACAGCATCCTGGGATGATGAAGTTGGCGTAGTGGTGCTGACTGGTGCCGGTGAAAAAGCGTTTTGTACCGGAGCTGACCTGAAGGAACAGAAACATGACATCATCGATCGCCCGCATAACTACTACAAATGGATGGGGGCGTTTATCGACGCGCATGAGCGTTTGCTCAACATCGGCAAGCCAACCATCGCTCGTTTGAACGGGATCACGGTTGGCGGCGGAAACGAATTCAACATGAACTGCGACCTGGCCATCATGGCGGACCACGGTTACATTCGCCAGGTGGGGAACTCCCATGGTAGCGTAGCAGCAGGCGGGGCTACCCAATGGCTGCCGATCATCGTCGGCGACCGTCGCGCACGGGAAATTCTCTGGCTCAACGAAGAAATCAGCCCGCAAAAAGCGCTGGAGTGGGGCCTGGTAAATGAAGTGGTACCATACAGTCAACTGGATGACGCTGTGAATCACATGGCGCAAAAACTGTTGAACAAGCTGCCGGAATGCGTGCGTTACACGAAAGAACAAACTAACTTCTGGAAGAAAATGCCACTTGCACTCACCGTTGGCCATGCCAAAGACTGGCTGACTGTGCATACGGCAGCATACGAGACTTTTGAAGCGATGAAAGCGTTCAACGAGAAGCGCAAGCCGGATTACAAAATGCTCCGCGATCGTCTGGCAAATGGCGAAGCGTACGAATATCTCTGGGGTGCCAACACAGTTCAATGTCACCAATGCGGCACTTCCGATCTGCCTGAGCAGTTCAGCCACTGTGGTGCATGCGGTGCTCCATTGAAAAAATAATGATGCGAACTGCCCCTTTGCCTCGCGGTGAAGGGGCAGTCACAACAGATTGATATTGAACGAAATGACGGTGATGAATGGGTGGGAAATCCAAAAATACCTTATTACTATCAATCGGTTGATTTCAACCATCTCGTGCGCGAATATGAACCGCCGGTGGAGTTCATGGAGGGGACAAGGAAATGGGATCGCGAGCGGATTGAGCGCGAACAGCTTCGCCGCTTGCAGGAGACCTTGGCGCGCGGGGCGCAGATTCCGTTTTACCAGCTACTCTGGAAGAAGCATGATTTCTCGCCCGCCGACGTGAAATCGCTTGCTGACCTGTCCAAAGTGCCGATGTACACCATTGACGACATTCGTGACAGTATCGAGCGGAAGCCGCCGTTTGGCGATTATCAAAAATACCATTTTGAGGACGGAACACATACACCGCTTCGCATCTATACCAGCGGAGGGACCACCGGGGCCCCCCGGCCGACGATTTACTCGGCATGGGACCGGGAAGTGGGAGCGATTCTCGGTGCCCGTACCTTCTATATGCACGGTATTCGTCCCGGCGACGCGGTGATGAACTCCTGGGCATACTCGACGCATAATGCGGCCTGGATCATGGACCACGGACTCTGGCACTGGCTCGGCTGCACGCCGATCACCACGGGGACAGGGGTGGTCACCCCGACGGAGAAGCAGGTGGAATTTGCGAAAACCTTCGGCGTCTCATCGATTCTGGCTACCTCCGAATATCTCGTGCACATCGCGGAAACGGCAAAGAAAATGGGCTATGACCCGCGTCAGGACTTTAACATCAAAACCTTATCCGCGTTCGGCAATACCGCCCCTGTCAAAGAAGCATGGGGATGCCCGGTTTATGATTCCTATGCGTTTCATGAGGTGCAGTATGTAGCGGCAGAATGTCCGGCCGAAAACGGCCTGCATATTTTCGAAGATGCGTTCCTCGTTGAGATCGTCGATTTTGAGACCGGAGAGGTGCTGCCGCCTGGACATCGTGGAAACCTGGTAGTCACCGCGCTGTACAAAACCGGAACCCAGCAGATTCGCTACAACATTCAGGACATCTCCGCATCTCTTGAAGTGGCACAGTGCTCGTGCGGAAGCTGGCACCGCAAGATTGACTACTTCCAGGGGCGCAGCGATACGATGGTGAAGCTGCGCGGAATCAACGTATGGCCGGAAGCTTGCGGCAAGATCATTCTCGAAGATGAGCGCGTCAATGGCGAGTATTTCTGCTATGTGGAGCACATTGCTGTTCCTAACAAGCCGGCGCGCGACGAAATGACGATCATGGTGGAAGCGAGGTCAGAGAGCATTGACTATGGGCTGTTGCAAAAAGATCTCGAAGAGCTGCTCAAACGAAAAACTGGCGTGATGGTCAATGTTCAGGTTGTCGGAGAGGATTCGCTGAAAGAGCTGACGGGCCATGGCATTCGGGCGAAACTGAAGCGGTTTGAAGACAGACGGAAATAGGGGAGAAAAGGGATGAAAGCAATCGTACTGGAAAGTCACGGTGAACTGGATGCTCTCACATTCCGGGAAGATATCGAAACAGCCCCACTGCGCGGACATGAAGTACGAGTCGATGTGAAGCATTGCGCCTTAAACCACCTGGATTTGTGGCTGCGCCGCGGTGGGACGGGCGATCGTCTGACCCTGCCGCGCATTCCGGGAAGCGACATCGCGGGTGTTGTGACTGAGATCGGAAGCGACGTCACTCACCTGCGGCCAGGAGATACCGTTCTGGTTTATCCGGGTGTGGGCTGTGGCCACTGTGTCGCATGTGCTGACGGAAAAGAGACACAGTGCCTTCATTTTCAGATTATTGGATACCATGTGGACGGCGGATATGCGGAGAGCGTAACCGTTCCCGCAAAGAATGCGATCTCCATCAACACGGATGAACTGTCTCGCTGGGCTGCGGTTCCAGTCTCCTACGTTACGGCGTGGAACGCGCTGATAACCAAGGGACGTCTGCATGCAAACGACACGGTCGTGATCTGGGGCGCCACAGGCGGCATCGGTTATGCGGCATTGTCCATCGCGATGGGCTTCGGAGCCCGCGTCATCGCGATCGTCGGTTCGGAGGAAAAACGGTCGTTCCTGCAAGAGCAGGGCTTTACCGGGGATATCGTGGTTCGCGGCGAACGCATTGTGAAAGAGGTGCGGGCACTGACCAATAAGGCAGGAGCGACACTGGTGCTGGATCATGTGGGTGCCGCAACCTGGAAAAACAGCCTCGGTTTCCTGGCGCGCGGCGGAAGGCTGGTCACCTGCGGAGTGACGACAGGGTATCTGGCCGAAACCGACTTGCGTGTGATCTTTGGCAAACAGATTCAAATTTCCGGCTCCTGGATGGGGGATCGGAGCGATTTCCTGGAAGTGATCCATTTTCTGCAAAGTAAGCCGCAGTATCTGCCTTATGTCTACAAACAGTTCGGGCTCAAAGAGGCAAGGGACGCGCAAGCCTGCTTGGAGAATGGAGAGCATGTCGGCAAAATTGTGCTGAACGTGTAAGAAAGATTGAGTAAAGGGTCGAACCCGGATAGGAGACAAATTGATGGATATTCAAAACATTCTGGTTGTCGGCTCTGGCATCATGGGGAGAGGAATTGCGTACGCAAGTGCTGTCGCAGGCTACCGTACGACCATCTATGATATATCCGATGAAGCACTGAGCAATGCCAAAAACGAGATTGAGAAGATTGTCCAGGAAGGGGTTTCCCGCGGAAAGCTGACCGCAGAGGCAAGCGTTCATGCGATGGAAAATCTGTTGCTAAAGACAGATTTTGAGTTGGCCGTAAAAGAAGCAGATTTTGTTATCGAGGCGGTTCCGGAAGATATCGCCATCAAGCGGTCCGTGTTTGAAAAACTGGATGCGCTGGCAGCACCTGAGGTAATTCTGGCAACCAATACTTCGACGATGAGCCCGACCGAGATCGGTTCGTTCACCAAACGTCCTGATCGGGTAATCGCAATGCACTTTTTCAATCCTGTTCACAAAATGAAGCTGGTGGAAATCATCCGCGGGCTGGAAACAAGCGATCAGACAGCCGATCAGGTCCGTGCAGTGGCCACCAAGATGGGCAAAGAAACCGTCATGATCAATGAATTCCCCGGCTTTGTGACCAGCCGGATCAGCAGCATGGTGGGGAACGAGGCGTTTTATATGCTGATGGAAGGCGTGGGCACACCGGAAGAGATCGACCGGGCGATTGAATTGGGTCTCAACTACCCGATGGGGCCGTTCAAGCTGGGGGATCTTGTCGGGCTGGAAACGCGTCTGAAAAACCTGGAATACCTGCATAAAACTCTGGGAGAGCGCTTTCGCCCCTGCCCACTTCTGGTGAAGTACGTGAAAGCGGGACGTCTGGGCCGGAAAACCGGCAAAGGCGTGTATGACTATACCAATTCATAAGGAGTTCGCTCATGGATTTTCAATACCTGCTGATTGAAATTGAAGAATACGTTGCAACCATCACCATCAACAGGCCGGAGCATAGAAATGCCATGAACCCGCAAAGCTGGGCCGAACTTCGCCAGGCGGTTCGACTGTTGAACGAAAACGACGCTGTCCGGGTGATCATCATTACCGGTGCGGGCGAAAAGGCGTTCGTTGCGGGGGCGGACATCCAATGGCTGCATGATCGCAAACCGCTGGATATCTACGGATTAGCCGTGCAGGACGTCCTGATGGAGCTGTTCCGTTCGTACAAACCGGTGATTGCCGCGATTAACGGGTATGCACTGGGCGGCGGCTGCGAGCTGGTATTGGCCTGCGATATCCGGATCGCAAGCGAAAACGCTAAGCTGGGACAGCCGGAAATCAATTTGGGCATTCTGCCGGCAGGCGGCGGTACACAGCAATTGACTAAAATCGTCGGGCTGCAGAAAGCGAAGGAATTGATTTTGACCGGAGACATTATTGATGCACAGGAAGCGCACTCCATCGGCCTGGTCAACCATGTGGTTCCGCACGCGGAGCTTCGGGCGAAGGCGATGGAGATGGCCAAGAAAATCTCCAGCAAACCGCCAGTTGCCGTCCGGTTGGCCAAAATCGCCCTGAACGAGAGTGTGACAACCGATTATCTATCCGGATTGGCGCTGGAAAAGGCATTGCAAGCGGTGTTGTTCAGCACCAGGGACAAGGCGGAGGGAACGAGCGCCTTTTTGGAGAAACGAAAGCCGGAATTCGTGGGAGAGTAAACAATGAGAGCATGCAATGATGTAGTGATTGTAGATGCGATACGGACACCCATCGGCCGATACAAGGGGATGCTGAAAAGCGTGCGTCCGGATGATCTGGGGGCATTGGTGATCAAGGCGTTGCTTGAGCGGAATCCGCAATTATCTCCAGGCGACGTCGAGGACGTGATTTTCGGTAACGCCAACCAGGCTGGCGAAGACAATCGCAATGTGGCGCGGATGTCTGCCCTGCTTGCCGGTTTGTCGGTTGAGGTGGGGGGTGTAACCGTGAACCGTCTCTGCGGTTCCGGTCTGGATGCAGTGAATCAGGCCTACCGTGCGCTGGCGATCGGCGAGGGTGACGTCTATATTGCTGGAGGGACGGAGAGCATGACCAGGGCACCGCTGGTCATGGCGAAGCCGGAAGCGGATTTCCCCCGCGGCAACATGCAGATGTTCGATACCACCATCGGCTGGCGCTTTACCAACCCGGCTCTGCACAAGATGCACGGCTCGCTTAGCATGCCGGAAACCGCGCAACGAGTCGCCGAGCAGTTCGGGATTTCCCGTGAAGAGCAGGATGCCTTCGCTTACCACAGCCAGGCAAAAGCGGCATTGGCCATCCAAAATGGAACGTTCCAAGAGGAAATCGTACCCGTAGACGTTCCGCTGCCGAAAGGAATCACGTTTCGTTTCGCCGTGGATGAACATTGCCGTCCGGAAACGACGTTGGAGGCCCTGGCAAAGCTTCGCCCGATCGTGGAGAATGGAAGCGTCACAGCGGGCAATGCATCGGGCGTGAACGACGGGGCTGCCGCAGTATTGATGATGACAAGCCAGAAGGCGGAGGAGTTGGGCTTGAAGCCTTTGGCACGCATTCTGTCGACCGGTGTACATGGCATTGAACCAGATATCATGGGGTATGGCCCGGTGATGGCGTCGAAAAAAGCGCTGCAGCGAGCTGGCCTGAGAGTCGATGACCTGGATTTGATCGAATTGAATGAAGCATTCGCTTCACAGGCGCTGGCCTGCATCCGCGGGATGGGACTTAATTCGGAGAAGGTGAACGTCAATGGGGGAGCGATTGCGCTCGGGCATCCGCTTGGTGCAAGCGGTGCACGCATTTTAACTACGCTGCTGTATGAAATGAAACGTCGTCAAAGCCGTTACGGGCTTGCCACTATGTGCATCGGCGTCGGTCAGGGAATTGCCACCGTAGTGGAGAGAGTGTAGGAAATAAGAGAGAACATCATCAGGCTGCTTATAAATGGCGGCCTGATTGCATTTTTGGGTGGCGGAGAAAAATTTCGAAAAAAAGTATTGCGTCATTGAGTTGAGTCGGAATATGATCGACAACAACGATTTCCCGATTTCTGAACGGCCGGTATGAGGCAATGAGTCAGGAAACCAAGGAGCGCATCTAGCAATCTATAGACACGCTGGAGTTCAAGCCAATTCAATTGGCCCGCGGACTTCGCAATGACCGGAGCAATACGATCGGTGTCGTGGTAGCCGATATTGGCAACCCTTACACGGTGTCGATCATTCAGGGAATGGAAGAGATTTGAGCCAGCTTAGAATAAAGCATCATCATCAGCAATTCCAGCGAAAACCCCCAGAAAGAACGAGATTGTTTGCTTATGCTTGAATCAAAGCTCCACTATAGATACCGTCTACGAAGCCCTTGAGAGATCAAGGGTTTTTTGGTGTATATGAAAACCCCTAGTTGGACTGGGAGTTCAGGAAAGCTTATAGCAACCTTATTATACAAAATCCCGCACTACCGAAAGTGCGGGGATTTGAGACGTTCAGCTTTCTATTTTATTCGATAGGTGTCTATCGCTTTACGAATCCGTTCATTAAGTAACGTCAAATCAGGGGGATCGACCGGCTTGTCCTCCAGGTTGAACTTGGTTTTCAACTGTAGAATTCTCCGGACGCTTTCGTCAATCCTCTCTTCGGACAGCGTGCCATTCGCTACGCTTTGCTTCAGGGCGGCAATCACTTTGTCCACATTAGAGTATTCATGGGCAATGAGAACAATATCGCTCCCCGCCTGCACCGAAAGAACAGACGCCTCCCCGATTCCATACCGGTTCGTAATCGCACCCATGGTCAGGTCGTCCGTCAAGATGACGCCCTCGAAACCCAGCTTTTCGCGTAATTGGCCCGTCACTACCGCCGGCGATAAGGAAGAAGGATAGTGCTCATCGATTTGCGGAAATAAAATATGAGCCACCATAACAGCGTCGGCGCCTTCCTCAATGGCATTGACGAAAGGCTTCCACTCCAGTTGAGTTAAATCCTTCTCGCTCTTATGAATAATCGGCAAATCCAGATGGGAATCCGTCTCGGTATCCCCATGTCCCGGAAAATGCTTCACGACCGGGATGACTCCAGTCTGCTTCATTTGTTTCATAACTTCTATGCCCATGGAGGATACGATTTCGGCAGTCGATCCAAAAGAGCGGTCTCCGATAACCGGGTTCTTCGGGTTGTTATTAATATCGAGCACCGGAGCAAAGTTCATGTTCAAACCCATTCCTTTAAGCTCTTCTCCAAGGATAGCGCCGATTTCCCCCGCAGCTTCCTGGCTGTTCCATTGCCCGATTTCCTGTGCGGTCGGCAGAAGATCAAGCCCTGGCAAACGACTGACTCGCCCGCCTTCTTGATCTACAGAAAGCAGCAGTGGGACAGAATGGCTCTCGTTCCATTGCTTGAGCTGGTTTGCAAAACGAACGACCGAGGCCGGATCGGCCAGGTTATTTTTATAAAAGATAATCCCTCCGACATGCTGTTCCTTAATCATTCTTTCGTCCTCGGGTGAGGCGGAAGTCCCTTGTACACCGGCAATGATCATCTGCCCGATTTTTTCCTCCAGCGTCATCTTGTCAATTATTTCACGAATCGCGTCCTTCTCCGGTATAGGTGCGGATGGACTCGGAGACAGCTCGGAACTCGCTTCGGGCGCAGGAACAGCAGGGGATGGATTGGCAGGAGAGGCCGATTGGTTCCCGGAACATCCGGAAAGAAGTCCGATGATTAACATCGACCATAAACCTACTTGCATAGACAGCTTCTTCATGTTGTTTATCACCTGCTTGCCTTGTATTTTTGGATATTCAAATACCAAAGCTGAACGGAATCGAGTTGGCTGAACAGTTTTTGGAAGTGAAGCCTCAATTACAAATTGTCTTCATCACCACATATGAGAGATACGCGATTAAAGCATTTAAGCTGAACGCCCTTGACTATGTCTTAAAGCCAGTTGGCAAACAACGTCTGCAAAATACAATGAAACGAATTCAATCCAGGATGGAGGAACATGCTGCCGTCTCCCTTCAGAATTCGGATAACTTAAAAATGAGTTTGTTTCAACAAGTAACCCTTGTAGATGGAGGCCAGGAAATCTCGCTTCGTTGGCGAACTGCCAAGGTGCAGCAGTTGTTCTTATATCTGGTTCAACACAGGGGAACAGCGGTCCATAAAACGGCGATCATTGAGTTGCTCTGGCCTGAGCTTGAACCGGAAAAGGCCTATCATCAATTATATACGGCAACCTATCAAATTCGCAAAACCTTGGCACCGTTTGGTGAACATTTCCAAATTAACAATACATCAGATGGATATTTGTTAAGACTAACAAATCACCTTGGATGTGGATCAGTTTGAGCAGTTTTTTCGCTCGGATTTATCCTTATCTGCGAAGACGATTGGCGAATATGAACAAGCCATAGCTCTGTGTAAAGGAGATTATTTGCAAGAGCATAAATACATTTGGGCAGAAAGCGAGCGTCAAAGATTACAGCTGCAATGGGTGCAAACCGCTTTGAAAATGGTGGACTGGTATTACGCCAATGATGAATGGGATAAAGCCATGACGCTATGTTTGGACATCTGTCAGCGCTATCCGCTAGAGGAAGGAGCCTATTTTTACCTTATGAAAATATTTGCTGACATGGGAAGGCACTCTTCGGTTCATATGCAATATGAGCAAGTAAAGGATGTGTTGTGGAATGAATTGCAAGAGCATCCTAATCAGGCTATTACAGAATGGTATCATCTCCGGAAACAGAAAAATAAGGAATAAACCACATGGTTTATTACTTATTTTGGTATTTGGAACGTGATAATTGTACCTTGTTCAGGTGAGCTATCAATCGTTAATCGCTGGCTATATAGTTGCTTTAGTCGCCGGTCGATATTTCGCAGGCCTACACTTGCTCTTTTTTTGCCATGCCTTGTTTGGCTGAAAAGTTGATTTAGATCTTCCTCTGCTATCCCAACCCCATCGTCTTGGATTGAAACTTCGCTAAACTCCCCTTTGTCCTTGATGTGAATCCAGAGTGTTCCCCCACTTGTACGTTGCATTAAACCGTGTTTGATTACATTTTCGACAAGCGGTTGTATGGATAAGGGCGGTAAGCAAAAATCTAGATCAAGGTCCAAATTCCATTCCACCTGCAATCGTTCGCCAAATCGTTGCTTCTCAATATATAAATAGGAACGGACAAGAGCAAGTTCATCGTGAAGCGAAATTATGGGTTCAGAATTATGAAAGTCAAAACTTAAACGCAAATAGTTACTAAACTCTTCAAGCAATTCCTGCATTTTCGTGAAGTCCTCGAGTCCCAAGGCTGCAATTGAATTTAATGTGTTAAATAAAAAATGAGGCTGGATTTGTGATTGCAACCATGCTCCTTCCATGCGCAAGCGTTCATCGAAGGATATTTTTAACTCTGTTAATGCTTTTACTCTTGCTTTTAATTCCCAAGCATCGACGGGCTTCTTGACATGGTCGTTCGCTCCTGCTTGAAAGCCGGTCACAATATCCTGGGAACGATTACGTGCGGTCAAGAGCAGGACAGGCAGTTCCAAAACAGAGAAACGTTCCCGGATGATACGTGTTAGTTCATAGCCGGATATATGAGGCATCATGACGTCTGAGATGACCAAGTCCACCGGTTTGCGTTCCAGTATGGACAGGGCTTGCTGAGCACTGGTTGCCGTACTTACCTCATATTGTTCTGATTCAAGCATTTTGCTAAGGATGTTCAGGTTAATACTGTCGTCATCCACCACGATAATTTTTGCTTTTCTACTTATGGAAGACACCGTTTCTGTGGATGTAGTGATTCGATCAGTCGTTGCAGCAGCCATTTCTAGTGAAGTCTGCATGAATGTCTGAGCGCTACTTTCTTCCATTGAAACGGAATCTGTAGCAAGTGGGAGTGTAAAAGTAAAGGCAGAGCCTTTTCCCGGAGTGGAGTGAACCGTTAGAGTACCTCCGTGCAGCTCAACCAACTGCTTGGAAATATGTAAACCAAGCCCGAATCCGCCACTTGCTCTGATTGCATTCAGTTCCGCTTGTTCGTAAGGCTGAAAAATGGTTTGCAGAGCTGTTTCCTCGATGCCGACCCCTGTATCCTCCACTTGGATAATCGCAAATCCGCTATCCGTTGTCGCGCGAATCGTGATGGTTCCTTCATCCGTAAATTTAATGGCATTATGCACTAGGTTGAAAAGAATCTGAATCAACCTGTTTTCATCTCCCCGAACAGGAGGAAACGAATCGTCGATTTCCGCTTTTAAAGTAATCGGTTTTCCGTCCAGCATCAGTCTCGCCATATCGAAAACACCAGCGAAGATGGAGTGCAGGCTTATTTTTTTCTCATGCAGGCGGATGGTGTTCTCCTTTAATCGGGTCACATCTAGCAAATCATCTAGCATGAGCGTCAAACGTCTGCTGACATGCAGGAGAATATCCAGCCGCTTTTTGTGTTCTTCATGAAGGGGATTGTCTGTATCCTCGATAATCGCTTGTGTGATATTAATGATGCCGTGCAATGGATTTCTCAGTTCATGAGACGTATTCACCAAAAATTCATCCTTGCGCTTGTCCTCCTGCTGCAATTTTTCAGCAAGTTGTTTCGTCTCGGTCGTTGCCCGGAAAAATCGTCTAAACCAATAGGCCGCAAAAGCAAGTACGGCAAAGATTAGGTTGAATGGGTAGTGAACCACTTCCAATCCCAGTATGGCATAAACGATCGTCCAAACCACATTGACCCCAACAAACAAGCAAGCGAGCAGAAGAAATATAATGTCTTCCTTGTCCCGAATGGCTTTCCAGAGTATGTAGGCAGAAATGATGACGGACAGGAGCATCACGATCGAGAGCATTCTGCTCATCGCTAAGATCGTTCCAGCGGGTACGAAGAGGATGAACAGTGCGTATAAGCTGCACAAGCCACCGAACCCTTGTAAAATCCTTCTGTTCAGATAAGCAGGAAGCAGATAATGAAACAAGGGAGGTATGAAGGCGACTGCACCAACATAGACGAGATACGTCATCTTCAATGTCCAGTCATAATCCAACTGCAGCCAGACAAATAATAGCTTGTCATCGGCGGTCACTACAATAAAGATTCCACAAATCATGACCAAAGAGAAATATACCAAGCCTTTATTTCTGGAACCCAAAAAGTACAAGAGCAAGGCATATAAACTATGGATCAGAAACACGCCGAGTAATAATAGTTGCAAACTGATGGAGAGGATCGTCCTCATCTGTATAGCTTCTATCGTACCGAAGCGAATAGGTTTTGTGATTCCTCCTGCTCCGGCATCATTGGAAGCATGGATAAGCAACTCTACCTGGCCTTGTTCTGGCGTCAGTTTGACCGTATAGGGAATATTGCGCGCTTGGTGCTCGATGACGCTGGTTGCCGGTTGTCCCGCCCAGTCGACCAACTGCCCATTGGCATAGACGGCCGAGGCAGTTCGAAGCTCATTGATCCTGAGACCAAGTGAATGTTGCTGTTCCGGATCAAGCAAAATGCGTAATCGATACGTGCCGAAGCGGAAGGAGTCCGATGTACTTTCCTCATGAACAAACGCATCATCCCACCGCTTGGGCACTTGGAGGTATGTCTGTTCCTCAGGTTTCTTCTGTCCGTTTCCCTCTATGAACTGAGAAGGGAAGAACTCCCACTCCCCATCCAACCGTAATGTCTGGTAGTCCGAGAATTCCCATCCGCGTAAATCAAGAACTCCTTTTACAGCCACTGGTTTTTCAGCGTAGTCAAAAGTGGTGAGGAAACTCATCCAGAGTAAGCGAACAGCTGTTACTACTAGTAGAGCAACAACGATTATTTTCGTCCATTTCAAGGCGACTGTTTTCATCTCATCTAATAACCTCAATTAGTAATAGTAAGGAACCTCTTAAGCCCCAAGTTGGATGTAAGATATGCCCCTCTAATTTTCTCAAATGATTACTTTTCGACAATATGTTCAGGACACCTCTTACAAATCATTGATCGGGTGGTTATTGATTCATGATGGATAAGAGGGTTTGTTGAGTTTTTGTAGAGGTGACCCTGTTAAGATCACATATTGGGAGAAGTCTCTTGAAAAATAGATAGTTTAACAAAATAACCATATGCCGGAAGGAGAGTAGGAAGGGTAATAAAAACAATCAAGAAGCTACTCAAGGACAGAAACTATCAGGGAACTTCGATCCGAATAGCCAAGTAACTCGTGCAGAAATGGCAACCATTGTATACAAATATCTGGGGTTAAGCGGTGACGGAATGCCGAATAACTTCTACGATGTACCAGCAGACCACTGGGCAACCCAGATTATTGCTGCTGTTAGTGAATTCGGCTTGATGAACGGGTATCCGGATGGCACATTCCATCCGCAAAAAACATTGACCCGAGCAGAAACGGTCACCATCATGAATCGATTGATGAACAAGATTCAGTTAAGCCCGGTAAACGGACAAAGCTGGCCGGATGTACCACCAACTCACTGGGCGTACCAGGATATTGAAGCAGCAACTAAAAAGTAAAGGCAACTGTTAACAAAAAAAGGACCCACCCTGATTTTTACAGGGTGGGTCCTTTGTCTGATAAAGGAATGGGGGAATTTGGGAATACGCGTTGAATTTGCCCTTTCGATTTCATATGATCCAGAAATTAAGATAACGGGCGAAAGGAAATGGTAATCCCCCCTTTTTTCTATGAACAGTGATGTTTGCTTTTTTTACATTATCCAAGACAAGTGGCTTAACCATTCTACGGAATCTCAGCATATATTGCTGCAGAAAGAAGCATTCCCGTAGTAAATGAATACGGGGTTTTAAAGTTCAAGAGCCCTCTTAACGATGCGAGGTGTTCAATAGGTGCGCTGCTCAATGGATACTTACGTCATTGCCGTGCCTCGCAGAAATACCGGGATTGAGAGAAAAAACTTATGTAAATTGGGAGGGATTGAATTGCCTAGCAAAGATAAGAACAAAAAAAAGAAGAGTCCTAAGAAATTACACGGGAAAAAAGGACCAGCAGCACCAGAGGAACCAGCAGCACCAGAGGAACCAGTAGCACCAGAGGAACCAGCAGCACCAGAGGAACCAGCAGCACCAGCCGGACCAGCCGGACCAGAGGGACCAGCCGGACCAGAGGGACCAGCCGGACCAGAGGGACCAGTCGGACCAGAGGGGCCAGCCGGATCAGAGGGACCAGCCGGAC